>Ga0065711_1036529_pt1 | contig 20890 bp, 8 predicted proteins | sample Hoacrofraction12_FD_59098 | JGI IMG/M metagenome (GOLD analysis project Ga0065711, IMG submission 59098) | Hoatzin crop microbial communities from Cojedes, Venezuela - Epithelial fraction 12 v2 (version 2) | ecosystem: Host-associated > Birds > Digestive system > Esophagus > Crop | place...
CCGGTTGTTCGCAGCGCTGCGGGGGTCGGTGAGGGCGCTCGGTGGCCGGAGGGGCCCGCCGGGGTCGGGCGCTGCCCTCCGGTGCCGAGGGGAAGCCGGCCCGCGGGCCCCGCTCCTCTTCCTCGGCTGCCCCGAGCGTCTGGACACCCAGCACGGCAGGCCGGCCTCCTGCCCCCCCGGCTGGGCCGGGGCGCTGGGCGCAACCGCGCTGCGCCGGTAATTAAATTTTAGCCGTGCGTGGGTTTCTGGGGTGGTTCGTGATCATCTGAATTATTTCCAGCGCTGGCAGTTCCCGCCTCGCGTGTTTATGTTTGCGTTCTGTGTCCCCTTCTCGGTAGCCGCCTCTGTGGGATGAGGCCGAATTGACTGTACCGCCTTGTAAACAAGCGTACGTTCGCCTGCGCTGTTCTGTGGAGAAAGTTACCGTCATCCAGTGTAGCCGTGGAAGAAATGCCTGGCTTCTAGGGCTAGGAATATGTATTTAATGAAGAGATGGGGTGCTACTATGTCTCCTTCACCACTCGGTGTGTTGTTACACAAACTGGTGGAAAGTAGGTCAGAGAAGCGATACAGGCTCCGTTGCTGTGTTTTGGTTGAAACCTGGACGTGCATTTTATCTTTATCGCATCTCTTGGTTTTGCGTGACAGCCACGTTCTGTGAGCTTAATAACTTGATGACTTTCTATATATGCATTATGATTTTCAGAGAACTGTGAGAAGTGTTAATTTGACTTCCAGCAAGTTTAGGAATGTAGTAGGAGACCTGTGCTTTTACAAATTATGATACATATGTAGTTTCAAATGACATTTAAGGAAGATAGTTTTACAAGGATCATGTACTTAGCTTGAGGTGAATCTTTTACCGAAATTTGCTAAAACATCAGTAGCAAGAGTCCTGAGAAAGACTTTTTCTTAAGGCGTCCTGAGATGTATGTTTTTTTTTCACGTAAATCTTTGATATGTTAGAGGCCGAAAGAGATAATCGGTGTGGCCAGGGCGGTGAGACGAAGGCTGGACTGTAGAGTTAAAAAAAAAAAAAAAAATCCGGGCAGCTCTCTGATGTTTGTGTTTTTGTTTGTAGTCTGCAAGATGCAAGGGGAGTCATGGTCTTTGCAGAACTGAACAAGTAGTAAGCTTTTTCTTGTTGAGATTTTTTCCTAGGAATGTTTTTCTTCATCTTTGTTCCCTTCCTGTGAAGCAGCGTGGTTCTGCATGGTGTAAACATGGATTGTGGTAATTTGCAGATCAAGGATGAAGTTGCAGCATGTTGAGAGAACTGTATTCCCTAGGCAAAGCCATAGGATTTTTGTGGTTCTCTAGTGGTCGAGGTTTATAAAGTGAGGGTGGTTGTGGAGCTCTCTCCTGTATAATTTAATTCGTCATTAACAAAGGCACTAGGAACAAAGTACTGCTCAGGCAGTCAGCTGACATTCTGTGTAGGAGCTTTGAGCAAGAATGCCAGATGCAATTAACAGTGTGTAGGATGGTTGTGTAGCTGTTGGTCCCTCTTAAAATCTACTGCTTACCACATTTACAAGGATTTCAGTCTTCTGACATTGTATTATGAGACTGCTAGGGAAAACAAAACCTTAGTTACTGTTAAGAAAATTTCTTGATCTTTTTTCTGAGTTTAACATAGGTTTTGCCCTGATCTTTTGTTTTGCAAATACCCTGTACATCCTCCTAATACATGCAACATAGAAGAAACAATCTGTTTCAAGGTTAGTGATTCTGTAGCCTGAGAAATGTCTTTTCTTGACGAAAAGTCATTTCATTGTGGCCAGTACGTATGTTGAATTTACATGTGAGACTCTGTTGGTTTTCTAGAAGGTGTGCAGCTAATTCAGAGAACAGATTATTTGTTTGTTTGGCTTGCTCACTTAATCAGCCTAGATATGTTACAAAATTGCACATAGTATGTTTAGAAATGCTTATATAGAGGTGGTAATTTCAACATTTTATCTTGAATGCAAGAAAGTGGCTTACTGTAACCTCTTGGAATTTTTTTAAGTTTTCTTGAGCACAAGCAGAAATGTAAAGAAAATGTGGTGCTTAACTGTTGAATCTTAATCTGGTTTCTTAATTAAAGATTAAAGGTAAAGACAGATTTTCTGTTTGCTCCCAAGTTAACCGTCTCAAGCTCTCCAATCTTTTGTTGGAAGAATGTAGGGGTGGGGGGGGGGAACCCAGTACTGTGTTTGTGGCCCAGCAAACAATTGGATTCTTACTTGTGCTGAACTGAATGCATGCCAGTAGGAAAGCACGCATGATCTCAGTCTCAAAGGCATTTCACATCCTTGTGTGAATGTAGGTCTGTTTGACCTGGAAGTTGTGTTCTGAGGCTGCTGAGGAAAACCAGTCAGGAACCGTTCCTCACTCTGGATTTCTTGTTCCTTGGTGAGGGTAATGCATGTCTGCCTTTATCTGTTGATAACCAGATTAGGGAATGTAAGAGGTCCCTAACAGAATTGCAGCACCACACATCGTGTTGTGCGTTCTCCTCAGGGTTTGGAATTCAGCGGCTTCCATCAGTGCTTTCTCACCTTGTCAGCCTGTGCAGTGCTACTTTCTTATTTCATAGGCAAAGGACTGTCTTGCTCCCAGTTGAGCAAGGTAATTGTAGTGTAAGGACAAAATAATCTGCCTAAAACTATGAGGAGCCTTGAAGGGAAGATTAGACACAGGTTTTCTTAAGATGTACTAAACATATTGCAGTACCAGACATAAGGTATTTGAGGGCTCTCTCAAAGCATGTAATCAGCTTTGTAAGAGGACATGTTTGGTGCACACATTTGTTGCACTAGTATGTACTAAGTATGCTGTTTTGAGTAGGACGAGTGAGAAAAATCTACTTCTTTATTAGTTGATTTTTATTCAAATGGCATACAAAGAAATGATGTTTCATGACTTAAAGCACTTGCCAGATTTCAGATTGTAAAAAGCACCTGTATCTGGTTTATGAGTGGAATTATCCTTATATCTTACTACATATGCACATCAGGTTATGGGTTTTGTGTTCTTTGAAAATACTTTGTTAATGTATGCTTGGTCTTAGAGCACAAGAACAATTATTTTCTATTCCCTGATGATGTTCTGAGTGAAAGGCTGTCTTCCTAAGTCTTTAATCTGATTAGTAGTTTCTGTAAGATGTGGGTGCTGTACAGCTTTAATATTTTGCTTTTGACTGAAAAAAAATTGGACATATTAAAGGTACAGAGGCTGTAGTGGTGTTTGAGACTTTAGCTTGATTTTAAAAATATATAAAAAATTGTAGTGCATATGTATTTCTGATGTGTGTTTCTGATTTTCCCTTCCTCTGGTAGGATGGAGGAGGCTTTTTAAACCAACAAAGTCCTGTGAATGGTGGTAATAAAGCAATTACTACGCTGGCCTAGATATTGGGCAGGAAGTAACTGTGGAGCTTTGTACTGTTCAGAGCTGTTTCCTGGGAAAAAAATGTTACACATAGTAGAACAAGTTTCTTCTGGGGAATAGAAATGCATCACGTGTTCCCCTTTCTGTTCTTCTTAGGGCTTGTTTTTTTGCTTTTTGTTTTTTGATAATGCTGACTGCCTGCTCTGGCTTCTTTCCCTGTAACTGCTCCGCACCCCTCCCCTTCTGTTGTTAGCAGTTGTTGGGGACATTGGTTTGGGAAGTGGCTTTGCTCACTGTTCCTGGGAGAGGAGGGACATATACCATGAGTTGGAATTCGATTGCTGTTCTGAACCAAACCACTGCAAAGCTGCTTTTCACGGTAAGGTCATATGCTGCTCCCAGTGATTAATGTAGATCTTGAGTAGTGTTTTGTCTATAAAGTGCATGTAACATTGCTAATAGCAGTAAAAGAACAGTGGGGCAGTGAAACAGCTGAGTTGGGAGAGGGAGGGAATGTGTAAACAAGCCAAGGGCTATATGAAAAGGCACAATTTATACTCAGAGAACAAATGTATATAGGAAGATTCAGCACTGATGTGAACAAAAAAAAGTAATTTAAGGAAGAAGTATGGAAATTGGAACATTTGTTTCTTAAAAGGGAAAACGGCAAACATAGGATACATACACAGTTATTTTCTCAAAACCAGCATGGATTCTAGAGTGATAACTGCACTTGGTTTTTTTATATTCTAGAACAATAACTACAAGTAAGTTTTGTCTTCCTGTTTCTAAATGACATTTTTTAAGTGTCAAGGAATTTTTGGTGTTCCGTTCTGGGGAACTTGTGGGTGGTGGTGGTTGTTTTCATGACATGTGAAACAGCAGTCCACTGAAAAGGTTTCCAGATGTATTTAATCTGGCATTCGAATGTGTTGGTTGTGTTTGGAGTCTGTTTCCATTTGTTTTTAAGAACAAGTTACATAAGACAGAAAAGAAGTCCTTTCGTGTTTTGTTGATATCCTTATTTGTTTTGAAATATCTTTGATTATTTCAGTCTACTGCTAATATTACGGGTTTTTTCGTGGTTTGTATTTTTTGTGGTGTGTGTTGGGTTTTTTGTTTATTTCAAAATGTGGCATGTTTAAAGCAAGCATTAGAATTGCCAACAGCCCAAGGAGACACTTAAAATCTAGTAAGCATTTTCTTTGATGGATGTTGCAAGACTCTTTTCACATGACTAATTGGCTATTTACATTGCAGGGTTAATTTTCATGTTTATCAGCTGTTAAGTATGAGGAGTTTTTCCTTACTGTTATTTTTAGTAAAGTCTTATTGTAGGAGATATTGATGAGCAAGTAAGCTATAATTGGATCATTTCAGGAGTCTGAAATGCCTTTAGAAAGGAAGGTTCTGTTGTTGTATTCACCTGAATCAGAAATTCCACTCTATATATTGTATTTATAAAAGTACCTTAGTTTTAAAGAGTTGTGCTTTGAGTTTTGTTATTCTTTCCTTTCCCAACTCCTTCATCCAAATAGGCTTTTGTAGTGGCAGCGGGAAAAGAGCGGTGCTTGTCTTGGAAGAGCCTTTTGAAAACCAGCTATGCCTGTGGATTCTTACAAGGAGTAACTACAATTTAAAAACTCAAAGAAGTTGTGCAGCTATACGGAGTATAGACAACAAGATTTTCATGGTTACTGGTTTAAAATTTGTCTGGTATAGCTTCGCGTTTGTTTAATTGATGTAAAAATTCTTCTCTTCAAGGGAGAAACACTTAAAAGACCTCAAAATTATGGACAAGTGGAGCCTGGTGAAAGGTGAGAAGGGTTGAGGATGTAGAGCAAAGCTTTTAACAGCCTGCAGAAGAAACTTACTTTCTTCAAATTAGATATTTTTGCTTTCATCAAATGTCAGGAGCTCCATGATGCTCCTTCATTATCTAAAAAATTAACATAGGTAGAGTATATTTGCCAAAGTACCCTTTTATTGTTATGGATTGTTTTGTGTGTTGGCCTGATAAAAGTCCTTTCGTCAATCAACTTACGCAATATGAGGCTTGCTATTGAATTTAAAGGTCAAGAGCATTTCTGCGTAGATTGTTTTTGTCTAAAATCTCTTTGCAGTGTTGAGTTGATTTTTGCAAGCTGTTTAGAAACACTGAAGGAAGCAGCCAGTGTGTATTATTTTGGGGTTGGATGATATTCTCACAAAAGAAGAGGAGAAACGGCAGCTACTAAAACAGACTAGCTATAAACCAGACATATTTTGCATCATTCCTTAACCTCCACTTCTGAATATGTGAGGTAGGGAACAGGTTGGTCAGTGAGCTCAAAGACCATTAACAACTCCTTTTATTCTGTGGTGTGGCGTGCATGTTTTCATGTTCAGATGTGAATATTGTTTTCTAATTCCTGAACTACAGGGACTGGAAGTAAATACAGAAAAATAAATCTCTCTGCATCTTATCTGCTGTGTGTTCATGTCAGAGTTATACTTTCTGCTTCTAGAACTAGTTTTATTTGTGAATTTGCCTTGCTGTTTTACACTTTCAACATACAAGTGGAGTTTAACACAAAGAAATTGGCTACACTAAGAAGTAATGCGAGCATTTGCAACTGCAATAATTTCTCTGATGATAGAAGTAAATCTGTCCCTGTCAGCCTCTAATAGTAAATCACAATTTAAGCTCACTGTTTGTAAACCTTACTGATATTAGAAGATATATATCGCATGGCCCTTCGCTATTACATATACAAGAGATACAAGTTAAAGGTGAATGAACATGGTCCTTAAGTCTGCCTCTCTTACCTTTGCTGTGACGTACTTGATAGTTTGAAAAATCAAATCATAAAACTCTTTTGAGTGTTCTGTGTAAATGAATGAAGTATTGGAAGTGCCTCAAATGGTTTCTTCCTCAGTGGGTATCAGATGTTTGATTAACTTAGCTTACAAGTACTGAAATGATGGTCCTTTCCCCCTCATGTTTCTGAACTTAAATACATCCAGAATGCTAGTCATATTATTGTCATATTATTGTCATTTATGTATAGTGGATACTAAATATAATGTCTTTTCATATTAACTATATTGGTTTTAAAATAGGTCATCAGATTCACTGAAGAAAATACTAGTACTATCGAGAGCAGATACTTGATGCACAAGCAAAGGAAGTTTGTGAAGAAATAAAATGACTTCTGGAGCCTAGGTATTAAAGACAGTAAGGAAATCAGGCCTCCTGAGCAAAGACTAGCTTTTGAGTTAGAGTATTTTAAAGGTGAATAGCGGGGTGTGTGCTTCAAGAATATAGTTGAAGTGGTAGCATTTTTAGAGGGCACCTTAAGCAACGTAGTGAAGTGTTAGGCCAAAAATTAGGTGTGAATTCAGACAGGCTGCAGCAGTTAAATAAACCATAACTTTTGATACAAATGATGAGTCTGTTTTGTGACTCTCAGATTTACCAGGCATCAAGTAAAATTTTCCTCAACCCTGTTATTTCTTTTTTGGTTATTACTATTTTAAGTGAACTACCTGATTTCATTTTAATCACGGTCTGGATAGGGAGATTTTCTACAGGAGTGCTCATACTGTTTTACCAGAGATCTTAACTGCTTGAGAAGTTACTTCCCTTCTCAGCTTTACTTCTGACATTTCATAGGAGAGTAAAACAGCTGTGCTGAGGTAGACAATTAACTGTGTTAAAACAGAGGAGTATTCACATCGGTTTCTGTGTTACAGTTGCTTAATCAACCTGTAATGCATTTAAATTGTCAGAAATTATCAGTCTTTAATTTCCTCTGCAAATCAAGTGTGTGTTCGTTCTACACTTTTTTTCTTCCGCTTGCCCAAAAGATACATTAGTTGGTAACATTCAGCACTGGACATGGTGCAGTGTGGCCTAAAGCAATAACATAGTACAAATGTTGAAGAACAGTGATGATGTACTTTTTTTAAATCTTGCTATTTAATCAGTCCTATTTTAAATGTTGCCTTGTCATGAATTCTAGAGACGCTGGCTATCTTCCACTTTTACTGATAAAATTGTGCTTTGGTTACTAACAGGTTATAGACTATTAGATACTGATTCAGGAGGGTATTGAACATGCCTGAGGATAGCTGTAAATAAAGTGAAATTGATGATTTCTAAAGTATGGTAATATTGACTTGCATCTCCAGTTTTCAGTAAGTTGCTCTGAGTAGCAGTTGGGAATTGTATAACAGGAAAGCCCAACTGCAAGAGTTCAAAACTAAAGGATTTTATTTTTTTTTTAACAAATTTAATTGGATCGTGGAAATAATTCTACAGATACTACAAAGGAAAAAAATATAGCAAGATTTGCAGAAGCTGTTTTCAACTCTAATAGGAAAAAAATTGGAAAATAACTTTTAGTTTGATTTGAAGGTGTTATTCCAGAACTAGAAATTGAGATGAAGCTTTGCTCAGGAGAGGGATTAGTTCAGTTACTTATTCTGGCTTGTTGCAGCTTTGTTTGAAATCTGTATTTAAATCATATCTTTCAGCCAGACAGTAGTGAGATGAACTGTAAGACTAGTTTTTCTTTGGGTTGGGAAAAAGCTACTGGAATATGTTATATTTTTTCTGATTTAGATCTTTCCTGAACTTACTCTTTCATGAAACTGTTGAGGAAAATGGATAAATTATTAGTATTGTTAGAATAGACCAGCAAGAAATGTTGATAATTATTGTGGCATGTGCCATTGCCACTCCTAAATATTTATTTTCTGAATGTCTCTATCAAGTCTAGTCTACTTTTTCTAGTTTCCCTTCTTCTCTTTTCTGCCATTCATTTAGATTCCTGTTTAAAAAAAACAATCAACACCCTCCCCCCAAAAAAGCACAGCTGGCGTGAGCCTCTCTTTCCGTGTGCTGTAGCTGATGGATAGAATGTAGGAGAGCTGTAATCTGCTCTTGTTGAAAAGTTATGGGAATGTTGTCAGATTTTGAGACTGGATCAACAGCATAGATTTAACTGATAAGTATTTGCCTCATTCCTGTTACTGACTGCGGCTCCCCATGGTTGCTGCATTTTCTGTCCTTTTTTGAAGAGAGTCTAGTCTGCTGGAACTGCCTCAGAAGTAGCGTGTGAATGAATACGTTTGGCTTCACAATTGGCTTTAGTATGTTGGGGTTTTTTTGAACCAAGTTGTATTATTTAGCTACTTTTGTCATTAGTATGTTTTTTATTCCCTCTCCACCCCCAATCAGGTTACAGTGGCAAAAGGAGTCTGTTTTGGTAAGAGTTGAGATTTTGCTGATGAGCATCAGAATGTTTTGCACAGAACACGAGAACAGTTTGCCAGCACTGAATCATAGGTACAGTTGCCTCCTCCAGGAATGCAGAGAGAAACAGAGGAGGTTCCGAGAAGTACAGTTAAATCCATCAGTAAGTAACGTCGTGTAATTTCTGTCACTACACTGTCATATCCTGAAGAACCATGCTGCAGTGTTGTAGGAAGCAGATTTTTGTTTTAGAATGAGAATTTGTGTCCTGATGGTTCAAGATCCCTCTACCTGCTGCAGCACAGGGAGAATGCCCCAGAATTACGCCTTTATGGTGCCTCTAGAGCATCTTAGGTGTGATTCAGCTGCCCCAGACACAGGCATTTAGTGCCTTGCAGTATCCACGCTAGCCGCACGGAGCAGACTAGGCTGATGCGAGGCCTGCAAGAGGTCTGTGCCCTTATGAAATGTCAGCTGGTGGCCAGACAGGGTACCCAGTACTGTCTAAACTGGTTTTAGATGGCACTGCTTGGGCAAGTGAGTCCTGCACTTTGTGTCAGGGCAAACAGATGGGATCTCTGTGGAACGCCTGATGTGTGAGGGATAAAGTGCTCACTAAATGATGTGGTGCGTTGGCTTGAAGTATGGATTAGAAGGATCAGTTAACCTGATGCATCTGTAGTGCTTGAGGCTTCATTTTCATGCTTGACAGAAATTGTTGTAGGCTGCACCAGTTCATCTGGAATTGAGCTAACGATTCAGTCCCAGATGTTCCAAGCAATTGATGCAGTCTATGTTTGTAAATCACTGAAGGGAGACTGGCAGTCAGTGTCTTGGTAGGCACAGGATGTGGGAGTGACTTGGGAGATGAGAGGAGTTCACATGCTTGTCATTGTTTTGCTTGGGCACAATTTTGCAATCATGTCATTATAAACAGTTTGTGGTATGGAAGAGGAAATGTTAGCAGTAGTTCAGAAACATTTAGTATCTGTTAGTGATACTTAAAAATGGATACAGGAAAGGCACGTTTTTAACAAAAGTCAAAGTTCAAAAGCAGTTTTATTAACAGTACCATTTTCTCTGCTTTGACTATCATCAATCTACTGTAAAATATGGCAAGTTGGTATTTACAACCCTAGTAGTGTTAGATAAGTAATATTTCAATACTGATACAGTACTGAGATTTGCCTTGAAGGCCAGCTTTAGTTCCGTCTTACTGCAGGGGATCTGGATTTTTTCCCCCTTTGGTGTTAGGAGTCTGTTTTAAGATCAGTTAACTTCTGACTGGCTGCTTCTGATTAGCAGGAGTAGAATATAGATCTTCTGTTTCTGTAGCCTTCTGGACAATAGTATATCTCTTTCTTCTGTTACTGGCTGTGACTTACAAAATGTTAGATGTTAAATGTCACATTAATTCTGTGAATCTTAAGACCAGCTAAGGAAAGGCTTAAGTAACAATAAATATATTTTGATTTCACTTTCTTTAAAAATACTTTTCTCTCTAGATATGAAAAGTTTTAGAGTCTCCTTTGTCTCGGAGTAATTACATCTGTAATTGCCCTTGTTGCTCTGTAGCCAAATCGCAGTAAATAGATTGTTTGTAAGTTTTAGCTTTGGGAGTGCTAGAATGTTCTTTGAGTAGCAAGTTTGTTTGTAAATGCTTATCCGTTCATATCTCTGAATACTTTACAGATACTACCTATTTGTAATCTGGCCCCCAAGAGTGATTCTACAAGACACAAAGATATCACTTCTTGTTTAGCTGTTTTTAGTACAAATTGCATAGCTTGTTTCTTAAGAATTTGAGTACTTAAACCTTTGCAGTGGTTCAGAGTTTTGGACTATTTCTAATTAAACAGGTGAGCCTGGTAAACCTCAAGTTTCGAAAGTGTGGGGAACTCTAGGGTCTGATAATGTCATACAGGTTGGTTTGGTGGGTTTTTTACTGGAAATGTTCTTTTGACTCCTCTGTGCATTTCTGTAAGACATTTCAGGAGTTCGTTGATACCAGTTTGCTTGCTGCATAGTACCTGCAGAATGCTCCTCTGCGGTACAGATCTCTTTATTACAAGAGAAAACTTACAGTGCTTGGAAGTTGAACCTTATTTTTCTAGCTTTTTGAATATAAGAACCATCTTTTCTTGAATTTTCTTTTGTTTTTTTCCTGTTTGAAGTTGTTTATCTGGAAGAGAACTTGTTCCAGAGTTATAACATTTGCTGGCCATCAAGTTTCTGCAGGAGCAGTACCAGATTCTAAGCTTTTCTCTGTGGGGTGTGCCTACCTCCAAAACTCTTCGAACGCACTGTGATTTAAAATTGAGATACCAAGTACAAGAACAGTCTTGTGAGATTGAACTGAAGTTTAGTGTCTTTCATTAGTTGTATTTTTCATTAAAGATGTTCTGTGCATTGTTAGGAATTCATACAGCTTTTTATTGCTGCTTTCAGTAGCTTAGAACCTGGTTGTAAAATGCTGTTTGGATAGTGCTTTTTCAGCTGTCAGGTGTATTTGCATACATAAAATTTTGATACGCTGAAAGTGTCTGGCCTTTAAAATTGCCTAAGACGAAAAGTATCTAGCCACTCTAAAATTAAAAAATATTTACATCTTTCAGGTTTGTTTTGAAATATCAATTATATTTAGGCTTTTGTGACTTCTGTTGTAGAAATGAATTTTGTTTGCAGACTGCATGAAACTAACATTACAGTGACAGTTTGATACTGACAGTAAAACTGTCGTCATGCTCTGTGTTTTGGCAGTCAGGAGCTCCAGCCCTGGTCCGCTGGCTAAATGAAGGCACGTAGTAAACATGTTTGGCTCAGCTGGATTGAGCAGAACTGCACTTTGATTATACCCTGTGGAGTAACAGTTATACCTCGAGCTGGGGTTCTGTATGCTGAAATACATGGAAATGCTTTTCCAAGAGCTGCGAACAAGTGTCTTGTGCATGAGTGAGAGCACGTGGAAAGCAGATAGTACTGAAAGCTAGTATAATGCTTTTGTTTTGTGAACTGCTATAAAAACAGACTTCAGGTTTCAGATCTTCACAAATACTGTTAAGCGTCTTCCTGAAAATGGCGTATCCCAGAAGATTAATTTGAGTTATGTTGTTAATAGAGCCTAGAGAAACGAAAGTGTAAAGGCCCAAAACGGTGGAGAAAACTGCTGTGTTTTCCTGGTCATGTTTATTTAGAAACAAAGAAAAGCCCCCACAATAAAAGATCCTCAGGTGCAGTATCACTGCAGCCTTAAAATAATTGAAAAAGATCCTTTTCATCTGTTAATTTTATACATTTATGTTATTGTGCTATAATTTTGGAACATTTTTAGTGACTGTGCATTAGCTTTTAACGTATTTTAGCGTAAATCATGAAAAGTCCAGTTAAGAACACTCAGGTATCAGTGGTTAAGATCAATTCTGTGTTTCTCAAAAATACTTAGGCATTTTTTAAAAAATATTTTAAAAGCTGTGTGTTATGTGGACTGAGAGACTGTAGGAAACTATTTTGTAGTGTAGGTTTTTAATCCAGTGTTAACAATGTTTTAAATGTGTGAAAAAGATGTTCTTTGCCTAGGCAGAGTAATTTGACAGTGTTGTCCAGATTGTTGTTTAATGTTTAATTTACACATCATGTCAATAACTGGGAATGTTTTTTTTTTTTCATTTTTCTGAAATTCTATTTTTGCATCTTGGGGTTGAGCAGTAACTTCTACAATTCTCTATCTTGGATACTCCATAATGAATATCTTGGTAAGAATAAAATTAATTATCTGAGCCATTGGTTCCCATAGTACACTGTTTGGTGGTGTTTAGGTTTTCCTTGATTAAGAGGTTTTGCGTTAATGGACAAAATGCTCACTTACTATTTTCAAAGCTGTACTGCAGTTAACTTTGTTTTTTCAAAGGCTTCTTGTGCAATATTGGCATATCAGTGCTGCATTGTAGTGCCGCTGGACAGTAACGTGAAAGTCTAGCCTGTTTCACTATCAAACCTAAAAAAGAGTGCAGCAACAAAAACACTTATTTGAAAAGCATGTTTTCACTTCTGATCAGTTGTTATGATAGCATATCCATGTGTCGATGTTGATCTCTTCATCTGCTTGAAAATCTACAAGATAATGCTATTTTTAAATTGCCTGTGAAGTTGCAGGTATCCTAGATGCTAACCGTTACTGTTCTCACTTCTGTTGCAGTGCACGTAATCTGGCATTTGCATTGGTGGCTTTCCCTGTTCAAAAACCTTGATGTCTGGTTCTGTGTAAGATACTAAGAGTAAAAGCAGTGGAAATCAAAATGTATTCTGCCTCTGCCCGTGCGCTGAGCAGGAGTGCCGTTTCCATGGCAACACACAGGCTAGCGGGGAGGAGGCTGATGCCTTTTCCCCGATTCTGAGAGGTTATGTATCCAAACACGGTTATTCCTAGCAAGATCCTGTTAAAAATCGTGATTGTGGGAGAGAAGGTGGTAATGTCAGTGAAAACGGTCAGTCTACCCCCAGATTTTTCTTGTGGGGGTTTTGTTTCTTCAGTTCTGAAGATTTGTTGTTGCAACACACAGCTCTTCACTAATGCTAGAAAAATGTACCAACTATAGCAGCAGTGATCTCGGACGTATTAAATGCCAAGGTGTTCTGATGTTCGACAGTGCTGCAAATGCTGTTGGACAACACCTTGCTTTACCCTTTTAATGAAAGCTTGCCTTCCTTTGGGAGGCGATATTACGAAATATTGCTGACATTTCACTGGGAGCAAGTTCTGAATAAGCAAAGGGTAAATAGTCACCATTCCAGAGATAACAAAGCTTTGCAATTAGTTTTATTTTTTTCAGGAATGGTGGATTTTAGAGCAGGTAATAAGCTAAATTGGTCTTTCATTACTGTAGTGCAGCTGTGTCTCAGCCTCGCCCTTTTTATTTATTATAGGAACCATAGCCCGATACGTTTTCTGTGCTCAGGTGTGTGGGTAAATCCTTTTTCCCCTAAGTGGATAGAGAAACCATTATGTTCTGCTGTTGGACTGTGTTGGGGGTTTTTTTTTGAAGGCTGAATATTTTGTATTGAGACTGTTTTATTTAGTCACTAGAGATGAATTTCTTTCTTGATTAAAAATACACAAACCTGAAAATATAGGAGAGAGGAGTGCGAACCCCAGAGTATTGTCTGCCTGTCTTAATTTTTTTAATGAAGGATTGGAATAGTGGCAAATACCGTGTGTGGGAATGAATTTATTTGCATGGAGAATTTTCACCTTTTCCTCTGGCGGTGGCTCCCAGAAGATGATGTCACCTTGCAGCTCATTGGTTGTGCGGCACCTAGTGCGGGGAAGGGAGAGAAAGATGCCGGCACAAATCTCAGTGGTGGATCTAGGGTGTTTGCGAGCAGTTTTTGATAGAATCTTCGATTAGTATTGAGAATTTACTGCCTGTGGCCATGCAAGGTGCTGGGTCCGTCCTAGGGTGAGGGGATTGAAGAGCTGTCAGAGGAATGAGGCGGCTGATCTGCAAGAGGATCTGTGATTGTAAGTTGAAAAATCTGGGTGGAAGGAAAGAGACAGGGAGTGCTGGTTAGACATGCTGTGGGAGGATGTGTAGCAGCAAATGCATGCATGAGTAAAAGATGAAAAGGGAGAAGCGTTTGTCTTTAGTAGACTGGAATGATAAAAATTGTATTAAGGGGGCTTTCCTTTGGGGAGAATATTCAGAAATGGGCAAAAATATTTGATCTCTGCAAAGATATTTTCCCTTTGTGGGAATGAATGTGTAGGATTCATTTCTGTGTTCAGTTTTACAGTGGTTAATTAGGAAGACAGAATAATATTTTGTAAGAACTTCACATGTATAAAATGCTGTCTATTTCTCATTGTCATTTTATTCCTAGGTGAGAGACAGAGGACAACGATAAATATTTGGTTTTATTTATACATTTTGTGAATTTCTGTGATATGTGAAGCAGAATCGTTGATTAGGAAATAAATATACATCCGTTCTGATAGTTGTATTTTTATTTAATGTATCCTTTTCTAGACAAAAGCTTTGATGATGAAGAGTCAGTGGATGGAAATAGGCCATCATCAGCTGCTTCAGCCTTCAAGGTTCCGGCACCTAAAAAGCCAGGAAATCCTTCAAACAGTGCAAGAAAGCCAGGATCAGCTGGTGGGCCTAAGGTTGGAGGTAATGCAGAGCTATTCAGATTCTAACCGGTGTTCCCAGAAAGCTTGCCAGAGCAGGCACAAAACAGAGAACTTTGGAAGGTGATGTTTAATTCATGACTGCAGTATTCTTGCAGAACTGAAAACAGTAAGGGACTCTGTTTTATGTAATTATTCATATGTAAAGGTGCATGCATGTCTGTTCTTGTGAGTGTACGTTTAGCATATAAAGGCCTCTCATGTTATAAATAAAATTAACATCTGCGGATAGCAGTTGTGTTGGTAAAATGAATATATGGGCGCCTCTGATGGAATCCACACATCGCTTACTGTATATATAACTGTACTGTTAAATTCTGTAGTAGATGTACATGGACGAAATATTTACTGTAGGTCTGCAGTGTTTCACATGGCTAGAAAGGGTTAGCCATCAACTGTATACCTCAGCAGAGGTGTGTATTACACCTGAATGACTTTTGTTATTATTCATTAAACTGTCAAGAGTATTGTGAAACTGGTTGTGAAAGATAAAAAAGCTAGGGCCAAAACCCTTGCCAGGATTTTTTTGCATGGTAGACTTCAAAGCAGTATAATGGTGATGCTTACTAATTATAGTCTTTGAACATGGAAATCCGCATTTTTTTAGGGTGGGGGTAATCTAACAAAAGCAACTGTTTACTGCTAAAGAAGTGACAGCTTATTTGATGGTTCAGGTACACAATCAGAAAATATGTAATTAAGTGGAAATATACCGTGCTTCAGGTGTGGCTTTTTTATGAATCATTGATTCTTTCAGTAAGGGATTTTTTGTAAGAGTAAGTAATTTTTTCATGTTTCTGTTGATGTAACATTCCCTTATGTGAACTGCAGAGCAAAGATAAAATTTAACAGAAGATACACATGCCAAACAAGCTGCCTTAGGTATTTTCCTGTTAATAAGATACAGCTAATGTTTTGACACTCTTTTTCCTAATGTGATCTTCAGAATTCCTAATAAAATGAAAAGATTCCCATAGGGCGGGATCAATGCTGCCATAGTATAACTCAAAATTGATAGCAGTATGAATCAGAAGGTACCACCTATAAGACTTCCTAAGGGAAGTTATCTCTTGAAATTGATTCTGGATATTTATTATTATTACACCAGTAAGTAATAATAATATTGTCCCCTTTAACCTGAAGCGTGGTGGGTTTTGCATGCAAGACTAACATATGTAGTACCAGAACAGAATGCTAAGGATTCCTGTTTCTTTCCGTATGTGCTGCTTTAATAATTTTTTATTAATTATAGATGTCTTTTAATGTAAAATTTTTTTACATTAAAACTGTAACTTTACATGCCCTGCAATAAAAACAGAGACAGGAGAGCAGGGGAAGTGAAATCAGAGCAGCGTAGCTACTCGACTGATTTTTTTTTTTCAGTCTATCTAAAAATTCAGTAGTAAAGGAGGTTAAAAACCCAAATATCATTAATTTTTTTTTCTTTTCCTATATTGCCAAACTTCAGAAAATTAAAATTAAAAAATACGTGGAATAAGGACAAAATGTAAGCACGCTGAAACCAGAGCACTTTGGTTATTCCTTGCTTTATACCATCTCCTTTCAAATGTGGAAAATACTGAGGAGTGTTCACACGTGCATCTGTTTCCCCTCTTTTTTTATTCCGTCAGTACGTCTGAGGTGGGAGTTTTGAAAATTTAACTGTTTGACTGGCCTTTAGAATGTTGATTATATTGTTCTTTGAATGCTTGTCTGAATATGCATCTGTGATGGTTGTGCAGACTAATCAGATGTTTGACCATGGAGAATTTTTGCCTTAATATTTTGTAGGAAAGATGTTGCGCCTTGTATTCTTCACCAAATGGCTAGAAGGTGGAAATTTGTCTTCCAGTCTTCAGTCATTTTCGACTACTGCTACTTTTTTTTTCTTGCTGTCTACCAGAGAGAAACTTTTACAGGTCTATTAACCTGCATGTGCAGAGATTTCTTTCATTGTCTATAACTGTATACTTCCTAGTTTAATTCTTCTTTGGTGTGGTTTTTTTTTTCCCTTGAAGTTTTCCTTGGGTTGACCCTCAGTGTTTTTAGCATTTTCCGTATGTCGCCATTGATCAGCAAGGCTATTGTCACTGGTTTCATTTCTAGCAGCTAGTATTTGTCTTCATTTTAGTCCTGCTGCTCCTTATTTGTACCTTCCAGTGTTTTTTTCTATCTCTGTACTGTTTTTTTGAGGTTACCTGTGCTTAAACTAGTTCTGTCTGGTAAGAAGGTTGCTAGCAGATAGCAATGTTAAATGTCTGCGCTACCTGAGAGCACCTTACCCTTGGGCATAGTATTTACAAATTCTGTGTCTCCTAGCCTAATAGAGACCGTTAGAGTAGGTGCCAAATGTATGTATTAAACAAGTCAATCAAGTCATAGTATCTTCCAGAAGTGGTGAGTTTCCCGTAACATTATTCATATGAACAATTATACTAGGTCAGATAAGAGGTCTGCACAGTCCACTGTCCCATCTGACAGTAGCCAGAAATGGCCAATAGAGAAATGTGCATGAACAGGGCAAGTGTCTAGAAGCACACTGTAATTACAGGACAAAATGCTGGGCTTAGAGAGTTTAATTCCACAGAGGACCACGGTCTTTGAAGCATCCCGTTAGGATGTCCTGTATGCTTATCTTGAGACTTCATGGATCTGTATGGCAACAAACAAACCTTGATGCTCTTTTGCATGCACTTTCTGTAGGGTCTCTTTTGCAGGTGCCTAAAAGGACACCTGAGATTTGTCTCCAGCCTCAAAATTGTCGTCTTTATGGAGCAAGTCTATGGCTCTGGAAGCTGCATGCTCTTGCTGGTTTATTAAGGCTGTCCTATATTCCACAGTCCCAAATCCTTCTGCTCACCACTGCATTCCAAGCCTGTAATCAGTGGGAGTGTAGCTTCTCACCGTTCCATCGTAAGCGCTGGTCACAGGTATTTCAGGCTCATAACTGCTCACCTCGCGGTTCTGCCACCTGTTGGTCCTGCTTGCCTGAGTTTTCTGTAACTTTTTCGTGTATGTGTGTTTACATATGAAGACGTTATAGTTCAGCATTGGAGGAAGAAGTAGCAGCAGCTCCATTAACTATTGCTTTTTCTTTCCTTGTCACAAAAGTGTCCAAATTCATGTCAGTGACCCGCAGCTGAAGCAGTCCTTCACTGCAGTTTCTGTTCTTCAGGCTTCTGTGACCAGGCAGAGCTGCTTGTGCAGGTAGAAACGGTGTTGAGATGTGGGCTGAGATTCTTGCAAGCTCCATTCATTTAAAGTGCCTTTTACATTCCCGGGATCCTTTTCCTGGGATATTGCGTTAGAAAGATGTCTTTTCCCATCAGCTGTAGATGACAGTGAAGAAAGTACAGCTTTTTGCTGCTTCCAAAAGAGAGTGGAGGCTATCGTGTCCTGAGGGTAAGAAAATTAAACCTCTTAGCCATGCTGCTCACTTTCTTTTATGCTGATACCTGCTGAATTATGCCTCAAATGCGTGTGTGCTCGGCTTTTCGTTTTATACTTCATGGAGATGTTTCTTATTGAACAAATGGGTAATTCCATGACTGACCAGATACTCTGTTTGAGTGAAAGGACCCATCCAATATGAAAAAAGAGATTCCCGCCCATGTTGAACACTTTCCATTTAATGTAGAAAGTGTGCTTTGGTGGCACTGGAAGTGTAAAATCGTTGTCCATGAAGGCAAGTGGAACAGGTATGTGAGCAATAGCAGTGTCGTCCTCGTGCTGGAATTCTCTCTCCTTGTCCTGGGAATGACTGTGCAAGATCTTTTCCTGTTGGCTGTTGGAATGGGAGAGCTTGTAGAACTTGTGCCTTAGCTGACAGGTGTGATGAAGCCTGTAGAAGACAGCTTGCCAGAAACGTATCGGAGCAGGCAGCCTCAGGAGGGTACTGCCCTGAGAGAAAGCAATCCAGCAGTCTGTTTCTCGTCTGACTGCTGGGAGATGTTCAGACCCTGACCTGCTTGCTTGTGATGAATGAGAAGTGATGGGTCTTCATAAGGCAGTGCTTTGTTTGGTGTATTTCTTATTTTATGGTCAGTACACTTCCCCGAGTTAGTCCATTGCCAGGAAACACACGGCTGATCCACTTACTTCTGACACTTGCTTTCAGCTCTTCGTCCAAGTGGCACAGACTTTGGAAATTCCCATTTGCTCTAAGGCCTTCTCTTACTGAGAATGTGCACGGTGTGTGTTCTGCCTGTCCAGAAATGGATACTGATGGGCTCTTTCTTGGCAGTATGGCAAACATCTTTTTTATTGTAAGGGACACCATAATTCACAGTAGAAAAAGACTGAAGTTGAGTACGTTAGCCAAATGAGCTATATGCTTGTGCCTGTGCTGTTGAAGATCTGTTAAGAGGGCTTTGGCAGGTTGTCTTCCAAACGTGAGCTCCCTGTTCCAAGTCTTCTAGGGAATTGTTCACTTGTATACTGTTCAGAAGCTTTATGTAGTCTAGATGTTAGTAGGAAACCTCAGTCTGTACCTCAACAAGAAGACTGGCCTCCTTGCTTTTCCCAGTATGTCAGTTTTAAGTGAGTAGTCTTGAAAATGAATTAAATGTAGGAATAGTGATACTTCAATAGAGCTGTGTGGCATTTGGAAGAAAAGCTTGGTGATGAAACCAAATAATGACAACAGTTGGTATTAAGTTTCTGTTGTATGTTTTAGAAGAAGCTCTCTAGGGCTAGAACATCACTCTCAATGTTCTAATTTGAAACAAAGTGGACTTTTTACTTTTTGCAGTTGTCTTCAATGGGAAGATATTGCATCATGTATTTTTACGTATGGTTCGTTGTTTTTTTTTAATCTATAGTGTATTGGCGTACTAGCATTGTTACACATTGCTTACTGTTAAACACTAATAATGTCGTTACAGTTTATGAAACAACCTGTGTTGCTGTAGTATGAATCATCTAGTGATAAAACAGCAAAGGGAATGTTATTAATTCAAATGTTAGAATTATTGTAACTGCTGTGTAAAAAGATCTTTTGGAGTAAGAGGGTTGTTAATGCCAAATGTGAAGAATATGAAGTGAAACCCCAGGGACACAGAGGGGTGTTTTTTCTGTTAAAGAAAAAAAAAGTGTGCATGCAAAAAGCATTTTTTTTCCAGCATAAAAACTATAATATTGCCTTCTTAAACTGGTCAAAGGATCTGGTCCTCAGTGAAGACTGCAACTGTGCCATTTTGAGGTTTGATGCTGGCGTTATTTGAAATAAACCTCAGTTTTAAGATGGTCTTAATTCTTAAAAAAAGCCTCTGAAGTTTGATGATTGATCAAAACATGTACCTCCTTTTAGGCAAAAATAAGTAACCGGAAAACTTGAGTGAACCAGGTGAACATTTTTGGCAAAAGGAGGCTGAGAGAACTATAACATCATACATGTTTTCCTCAAGTACAGGAACACATTCTTAAGCTATTCCCAGCTCTAGGAAATTCAAGTTTAGTTAGTGTCTATGGTGTGTTCTGTCAGCATCATAACGCCTTTTTTTTTTCCTTTTCAGTAATAGAAATACAGCTCTTTTCTGAGAAGTATTAAAATGGTACTAATTTGCTTCTTTTAGCTCTATTTCCTAGCAGAAGACATTTCAAAGTGTTTAGAGGCTTTAGTAGGAAGGAGTTCAAATGGAAAGGCCTTGCATAACACAAATGTGGTACTGAAGAGTAGATACTTACCTTCTGAAATCTTAGCCAGGTGAAGTTAACCTCATTAAAACTACGTACTGTAGTTAAGAAATATTTTTATTAAAATGGTTTTAATAATTGTGGAACTGTAAATACAAGTTGTTACTGAATGGACTTGAAACAGGGTAAAGTCATGCTTGCTGTATCACAGAATCACAGAATGGTGGGGGTTGGAAGGGACCACCTCTGTGGGTCATCTAGTCCAACTCCCCTGCCGAAGCAGGGTCACCTACAGTAGGCTGCGCAGGACCTTGTCCAGGCAGGTCTTGAATACCTCCAGAGAAGGAGACTCCACCACCTCCCTGGGCAAGCCTGTTCCAGTGCTCCGTCACCCTCAGAGGGAAGAAGTTCTTCCTCATGTTCAGATGGAACTTCCTGTGCCTCAGTTTGTGCCC
>Ga0065711_1009216_pt1 | contig 20888 bp, 13 predicted proteins | sample Hoacrofraction12_FD_59098 | JGI IMG/M metagenome (GOLD analysis project Ga0065711, IMG submission 59098) | Hoatzin crop microbial communities from Cojedes, Venezuela - Epithelial fraction 12 v2 (version 2) | ecosystem: Host-associated > Birds > Digestive system > Esophagus > Crop | place...
GTGAACCTAAGCCAAGTGCAAAACCCCTTAGCTGGTCTGTTCCCTCCCACTGCCACTTCGGCCTCCCCTTCTACTCCTTGTGCAGCATCCCTCCCTTCTCCGGCGGAGCGTTGAGGGATGAACGTTGCTGTGGGAAAAGCACCAACGGCAGTGCCAAGTGTTGCAGAGGTGATCGAGCATTGCTTTTCCAGGTCAGATGGGAGATTTGACATTTGTATGGCCAGCGTCAGGAAATTTCATTAAGAGAAGGAGAGTTATCAAGTTCTGTGGATTTAGAAGAGGGTTTTTTGTTGTTGTTTTTAACTTCGTGTTACTGCTGTAAGTGGAAACCTGTGTGGTTGAATGGATCGGAGGGTCTTGTGCCTGTTGGAAGGGCTGGCAGCCAGCTCCCTTGCTGTACCAGGCATACAGGACGAAGAGATGCCACGTGGCAGCTCCTGGCTCTTTGCCCTGCCTAGAGGCAGCTCTGCCCAAGGTGGACCTGGCAGAATTGGCGCCCAGCTCAGGCTGGGCTTAGCTGAAGGTGCAAAGCAGCTGAGCCCTTGGGCACTTGATGCCCTGTGCTTGGCTCCTGGCACTGCCCAGGTCTTTTCTCTTGTGCCGCAGCAATAATCCGTCACTGCAGCAGGACAGGCACTGCTGGTCCTGCCGTGGCGCTGGGTTTGCTCCCTGCCACAGAGCCCTGCTGAAGCAGTAAGCTGTTTTCTGTATGCCACAGCACTTCGACCTTGTTAATCACTCTGGGCTTAAATAATCATTTACTGCAACTGTTTTCCTTCTCATATAAAGAAAAAAAAATGCCTTGCAATTTTGATTGTACCTTTTTTCCCCTTTTCTCTATGTGGTGCCTTGTGCATAAATTTTGAAGTCTTGAAGTTTATAACCTGCCCCAGCCATATTTCTCAAAGCCGCACGTTCTTGGTATTCTGCCTGCACCCAGCGCTGCTGGAAGAGAGCTGTTAACTTCGCTGAGGGCACCGATTTCCTCCCTCTCCCTGCAGCTGCCTTGCTTATCTGCGAAGTGTCAGGGCTCTGACTCTTTCTCTCTCTCCCTTTCTCTTTCTCTCTGTCTCTCCATCTCTTGCAGTATGCAGTACTGGGCCAGGAGGCTGGAGCAGGAGATTGATGGAGTGATGAGGATATTTGGTGGAGTCCAGCAGCTCAGAGGGGTAAGCTGTCTGTCTTTTGCCTGTGCTGCCTTCCTTGTGGCAATGAATGTTCTCATCTGCAGAAACCACCTGTGTGAACACTTGCAGTACGTCACCCTCTCGGCTCACTCCATGTGCAGGGTCATGGCTGGCTGTGCTTCTCGTTGCTGGTCAATTTGATGCATTTATCGAGTGTGTGGGAGTGAGTGTGTTTTGTATCTGTCTCTCGGGCTGCATGTCACTGCTATCGGAGCATGTATCTGTGTTGGGTTTTTTTCTATATGACACACTAAATGCATCTTAAATCCAACTAACCTTTCCTCCAGGGACTGAAGGTAGTTTAATTTGTGTTTTAATTTTAAACTTCTGTTGACAAAGCAGGAAATGTTCAAAGGATAATTTGACTAGCCGTTGGAAACTCTGTGTTGTTAAATATACGTGGCAGGTAGAACTGTAATTCTTGTTTGGCTTCTGTTGCCAAGTGCAGAAAACAAAACCCTGTTCCTGATGCTGGTGTCTGCCTCCTGCTCCCTGCCTTAGCACCAGGGGTCAGGTACAGCAGAAGCCAGATCTCCTCTTTTCCTGGCAGCAAGGCTCTGGGTTGGGTCAGGGCGGTTACAGGATGGCTTCATCTTGGTTTGTTAGGTTTGTGGATCAAAGGGTCTTTAAGACCCTCCCTGTTTCTTCTTCCCAGTAAGACCCTGTTTACCCTTCCCAACACTGTTGTGCTGTCTAGCTGTTTTGAAACTGAATAATTTGAAATTAGGGTTATGGTGTTAATCTAAAGGAAATGGGCTTGTCTAACATGATAAATTTGTTGCCCCAGAAAAAAACACGAGGTGTATTTGTGTTGTCTTATGGTACTGGCACGTTCTTCCCAGATACCAATGACTGATAGGTCTCTTACTGTCTGTCTTACACTAGTAGCTATACTGGCTTCGGCAGAATTATTCATGTTTTATACTGTTGCTTGTAATTTAGTGTCTAAACATAGAAGTTGCACTATTTTATTTTAAATGCATTTTAAAATAAGTTTAACTGAAGGTTTGCAAAATTTCATAGCTTCATCCATTCATTTGTGTTCATATTTGAGTTCCAGAATGGTGTATCTGGGCTTTGCTTGCATTCATTTCAACCGAACATCAACTGGATTGATACAAACTTCATGTGCAGCATGAAAAGCATACACACCACTTTGGTTTTAACAAATATTTTTGATTGTTTCGGTGCATTTGTGCAATGCAGTTTTGAATGTTGGCAGGACCTTAGAATCAGTCAGGGATACAAGTTTTCCAGAGTACATAGGCACAACAGCCAGCATACTCTTTAGCAGAGCACATTTTTTTTTAAAAAAGACTGCTACTACATTTTGTACATGTCCTCTCTTACAATTTGTCCTTATTAGCTTTGATTTTGCTCCTTTGCATGTTAAATAGGTGTATCATATAATTCTTTTAATGCCATAATTAAATAGAAATTACACCTCCAATTTGCCAGCACTTGACTCCTATTGGCCATTCAGTCAATTACAGGTAAGAGAGCTTCCTACTTTTTCTGTTTAACTCTTCTGATAGAACATAGTGCATCACTTTAATGGATTAATACCAGATAAACTGTCTGTAGAGAGACTGAAGGGTTTTTTTGAAGTCTGTTTTGGAACCTTCTTGTGAGGGAAGGGAGCTGTGCGCAATAATTGTATCTGGTGAATGTATAAACCACCTAAAGCCAAGAAATCAGCTGCTGAAAATTCCAACATGCAGCTGTTAAAACACCAGAAAGGACTGGTAGAGGCTGTCTGTGGATGTGCAGGGGAGAACTTGGGGTGTGGAGTTCAGATTTAGTTCATAAATGGAATATCAAATGAAGGACGCTTAAAGACTACATCACTTGCTACTGCAAACTGGCATAGCGTCACTGATGTGAAATAGCACATAGTACTTCTTCCTGAAGAGCTCGGAGCTGCACTCGCAGGGAGTCCTCTTCCCTGCCAGCTGCACACAGGTTCATCTGGGTTGCAGTGTGGGAGCTCTTTAATGTCATAAAGTGGTACTGTAACCCACTTGGAGACAAGGGTTTATAAAAAAAATGCACATTCTGCTGCAACCGTACTAGAAATTTAGAGGGTGGCAACTAATTCTTAAGGTTTGGACTACATCCATGCTTCCTTTCTTGTGATGGGCACTACCTGGGCGTGACTTGGACTCTGTAGCTCACTTAGCTCTGTCGCCGTGCTGGTGTGCAGCCGGGATGCAGGTGCTGGGGTGCAGCACCGAGCTGCAGAGCTGCGGTGCGCCCTGACGCGGAGCGAGCAGGCGCAGGGGAGAAGGGAAAGCCACTGCCTGAGGAGTGTTGGGAGCTGAAATGTCCATCTGGCTGGAAGCAATTCCCACCAACAGGCAGGCTGAGTACTAAGCAGGAATAGATCCACGTGGGGCAGGAAGGATAAAGAAACATGGGACAAGTAGAGCTGGTTTTTTGCCAAAACTTGCTGATGTTCTTTGGGGTTGCCATGTTAGCCTGAGACATTCAAAGTGTCTGCAGAGCGAGGTTTCTGGTACATAGTGCATAGGGAGTAAAGGAAAAAGTGCTCCAGTGTCACTGAAGACAAAACTAGTCTTTCTGAACTGGATGGGGTGTTCAGTGCAGGCTGTGGGTCCTGCTGCCAGCTCTCGTGGGTCTGTGAAGCCTGTAGGCACTGGAGGTGGTGCCATGCCAGAAATGGATCTTCCCATTCCAGTTCAGGCCTGAGTATCAAAGCGACAGATCAGTAAATAACAATAAAAATACGCTCCTCTGAGGTTTGTCAGGTTTACTTACGAATATTTTTTTCTTGGGTTGCTGTGAAAGGATGTGGACCTGTCCTTTGGTTATTGACTGAAATCATATAACTGTTGTGGCATATGAGGCATGAAATTTATTGTCAGAAATATGGTGTCCGGGAACATAACAGTGCTGAATATTTTATCTTGCTGGAGTGCTGCCCACCAAAGAATGATTTTTATTTTAACTCTTCAGGCATTTCCTAGAGTTGGGGTACTAGATGTCAAATGCCCCTGCTTGCCTGCTGTCCTGTGGGATGAACAGGCAGTCATCTTGTATGCGTCCCCCGGGGAGATTATGCAAGCTTACTCCATTCAGATGCTGCTTTGCTCAAATGGAGCGCTCTTCTGCAGCCATTACAGAGGAGGGTGAGAAGCTCTTGGATGCAAAGGGTGTCACACCAGGGACTGGCCTTTCAGCTGTGAAACACCACAGCATTTTTCTCCTGAGGTCCATACCTTGAGAACACTGGGGTGCAAATGTCTTCATTGGTCAGACTGGCTGTGGTGGGGCAACATGTGTATCTGAAGCCGGTGGGCGTGGGGCTGCAGGGAGGACCGTGGCCTTGCTGAGTTGATTCTCTGCCCAGTGAAGTCAACGTTCAGCCCTCTGGCTGCTCATGGTGCAGCATTGTGTTGGCTGGCCCATTGCTCCTGGCATGCCTCAAAACAAATCCCAGCACTTGGAGATTAGGGCATGGTGCTTTGTGCCTCTGTCCTCTCCACCCCTGTGGCTCACCAGAAATAACTGAGAGCACAAATCATTGCTAATCTAGCTCTGACTGGCACAATGGTAAGTGGAACCCTAAAATGCTAGCTGAATAGGTCAAAATTCTTTAAATGATTTTATTCTAGAATGAGGATTATTACACTAAAAATCCAACTTCCTGACTTTTTCTGTTAGTGACTTTCTTTGTGGCTATGGTGGATTCTTCATCACTTTGCAGGACAAGAAAATGTTTGGTTTTGACATTTCCTGCTACATGGCACTAAATTGCTGTTTCTTCCAATGTTTTGGCACAAGTAAAAGTTGTTGACTTCAGCCAAAAGTAGATGAATGTGTTGTATTTCCAGCCTAGAGTGTTTCTTCATGTTGCAAAATCTCCTCCAGGGTAGACTCTGCTTGAGAGACATTTCCCATGCTGGTGCAGTCCCGTCCCAACCTACCAGTGTCCTGCTATGCCGACGCTCATGGTGGGACCGATGGCAGTGGAGCTGCCTGTGCTGCTGGGTTTTGTGCCTCGCTGAGCTCCCCTGGATGTTGTGTTAAACCTTCCTTGCTGGATAGCTGGGCTGAGATTGCAACTATCTGGTCAGACCATGTCCTCCTCCTCTAGTACCTGTTATCTGTGGCTGCCTGTTCATGGGCTTGTTGCTTTGCTAACAACTGCTGAGGAAGCCAAAGCCTTCAGAATGAGACAGGGAAAAACTAAGCAGTGTAAGTGCTGAGGCCCCGCTTCTGCACTGTCTTCCTGCTCTCTGGCTGTCGTTCCTGAGGACTGCTTCGGGAGCAGGGACAAGCGCTCAGCCGGAGGCACTGCCCAGTGGCGATGCAGCCTTTCCCTGCTCGGCAGACAGCCGTTAGCAGAGTGAGTGGCAGAGCTGGACCCGTGCTGGTAGTTTGGATGAACAAAGCTTCAAGGCTGGCAAGCTGGTTTTGCACCTCCCTGCCCTCTCCTCCGGGCTATTGAAGGATGTCAAGAGAAAATGTCTGGATCTGCCTTACTGATGCATGATTGGAAGGTATGAATTCCGCTGGCCTCAGCGGTGAGGAAACACCCAGTCCATAAGGCTCCAGATGGCCCCAAACCTGAGCCCAGTGTGGGGCGTGGAGGGCAGCTTGCAGGCAGAGCTGGGCAGGCAGTGAGCCTCCGCGCAGGCTGGGCTTGGTCCTCGGCACGGGTGGCTGCACGGAAAGGAGGGTGAGCCCAGGGAAAGGGGAGACTTGCGTGGTGCCCTCCGGCATGCAGCCTGCTACCCACAAGGGCTTTGCTGAACGTTGCGCAGCAGAAGGGGCTGGACTTGGTCCTTTCAATCAACATCCTATTTTACCTCAGTGGATTTTTCATGTCTGTGTCTTTTTGTTCTTGCTTGTTACCTTGTGCTGTTTTCTCAGCTTTGTTTTGCCAGTTGGCATCTCTGCCTGGCAGAAGTGCTGTTGTTCATTCATCTGGCCTTTTGTGAAAGGGAAGGACAAATCCTGCTAGCCAGGGCTTGGGGCAGAGTGACCAGGGTCTGTGCAGGCATCCTCACCTCTGTCCACCTTGCAGCATCACCTGCACCCTGCCTGTCCCTTCTGCTCAGCGCTGCTTCTCTGATACGTCACCTCTTGTTTTCAAAGCGTGGCCATCCTTGAGGCAGCCACAGGTGAGGAACTGTTTGAGCTGTGCACAAACAAGAACTTGGATTAAAAAAAAAAAATCATATACTAGCAGAGTTTTGGCTTGGATCTGAAGAGCTGAAGTGGCGTCCGCCTTGTATGTTACTGCAGTCGCTAGCACTCCTCCTGTGGTGGGGTCTCTGCAGTGCGAAATATATCTCGTGGCTGTGTGAGTGCATCCCTTACAAGACTGCTGGTACAGCGCTAGAGAGTGTCTTTAATGCCAGCACGAGGAGGTAAGACATGCTCTTATCAAAGGAGCTGCCGAGGTTTTCTGTTCAACTTTTTTGATCTTGGTGACTACTGGCATAATAACATTGCCTAAATCTTCCACATAGCTGTGGTATTATGTGGTGTTTAATTTGCTCTTTTTTTTCTCTGGTTTATAGAAACACTCATCTGGTCATTCAGTAGGGCTGGAGAATTTGGAACGTGTTTATGGGATTTTAAATGAATGATGCTAGAGATGCACAGTGTTCTGCACGCAGTGTCTGAGGAGCACATCTGCTTCCAAAGGGCTCTGTGAGGCGGACTGGGCATTTACAGAAGGGCAGTGATGTGATCCGTGGGCGTGGCAGAGTTGGGAATAAGAGGCTAATCTTCTGATATTCAATCCAATACCATAATCCACAGTTTGGACTTCAAAACACCGTAACAGAGTGCATCTGGTCTTTTTCTTCTGAGGAGTCAGCCGCAGCCTCTGGAGTGGAAGACGAACGATGCCCAGTGACAGCACTGCGCTTGACAGTTGAGAGAAGAGGTTTGAGCCCCAAAGCTTGGGCGACACACACAGCCAGCTGCTTATGCTACAGCAGCACTGAGTGCTTGTCTTCCTCTGAGTGCTGCAAGGGAGAACGGACCTGAGTTTTCCAACAGCTAGCACCTGTCTGGGGGCTGACCAAGAGTATGGACTCTGTACCCCACGGAGATGATGCGTAGCTCCATGCTCTTGGTTCCCAAGCTCATGCATCATCTGTCTGATCCTTGCAGTTGCTCTGCTCCTTTTCCCTCCCCCTCTCCTACCAGCGTGCATGCAGCCTGCTTCCGCACACCATCGCTCTGCCCCCCCTGCTCCTCATGTTTGATAAGAGGAAGTGTGCGATGCCAGATAAACACATTCCTGTTCCAAACTGCTTGGGTTTATTTTAATCTGCCTGGGCCGTTCAGCAGCCTCAGCACTCTGTTCAGCACCGAGTGGAAAGCCAACAATATATTACCAAGGAGGAGCATTTAAATGTCCTTAGCCTTGCAGCGGCCTGGTGGGAGAAGGGAGGTCCTCTGCCAGCCTTTGCTTGGGCCAGTGTCTGCCATCATTAGCCCCCCTACACCCGTCGTCTTACTTCTCACTCTTTCTCTCTACTAGAACCATATTGCATCCGTATTGGGAGATGTCAGGGAAACATATGCTCCAGCTTTTAGTACATTTGCATAATTAGAGTAATGTGTATGAATAATTTATAGCTGTATGTGGCTGCTCAGTGTGTGACGTTCGCACCCTTCGCTAAATCCTTTCCAGTGGGTGGTGCAGATCCTGCACCAGAGCCATTGTGCCGATGCAGTGTGCAGCCTGTTGGCAGATGCAGGAGCCCTACTTTGAGAGATCGGGGTGCGCATATATACACATATATATATATCTGTGTGTATGCATATATATATATAATTTAGTGGAGGAAGATGGGCCTTCAGAGTTGTAGGGGAAGAGCAGGCTAGAAGTCTCAGAGGCTAAAATGCGTTATACTCTTAGGCTGAAAACTTGCTCCATTTATGCTGAAGCTGTGAATTAAAATGTTCTGCAACATTTGAAAGCTGAGGCAGGGATTTTTCCAGCAGGACTCAGGTGTGACTAGTTTGTTAGTTTGTGTGCCAGGTTTATGGGGTATTTTAAATGACTTTTTCAGATCATAAAACTTAGCAGCTTGCGGGGGGGAGGGGTAAACTTGCCTGTACTGTGTCACAGAGCCAGATCTCAATCAGATGGTCAATAAATAGTAGCAACGGATTTCCTGGGCACTGTCTATTTACCAGCTCTTTAGTGTGTGAGTTCTTATGCTGGAAAGCTCAAAGCCCCAGGCAGGTTTTCTAAAGGCGTGATCTGAGTGGCTGAATTCTGGTATTTTTTATACATATATATATATTTATATATATAATATATATAAATAGTCTGCATAACAAACGTGTGGTACAGCCCGGACTGTTCTCCGTCATGTGTACAGCCAGCAGGCCCTTGGAGGGGTACGTGTTTAGAAGGGTAACAGGCATAGCAATAGTCCTCAAAGCCCTTGCTTTGAACCTTTTCACTTTACAGAATTACTTTGTAACGATAATACACTTGGCAGCTAGTTGATGAGTTAGCAAAATCAGAGGGGATTGCTGTTGAGTTTTATGGAGTCATTTCTGATTTATATTGCTGTCGGTGACAAGTTAAATGAGCCCAGCATTCAACAGACTGATGTTCAGGTGCACGCATCTCCTGAGTGCGCTGCTCTGCACTTTGTGTCCAAAAACGAAGCTGATGTACCACGCCAGTCAACAGCCATGTTTGTAAGATGCTCATGAATATTCAGTGAAACTCTCTTACAATTGATGGTGTTGCCATTACACAGCCATATCAACGCATGGCAACGATGAGACCTTGGTCAATGTTTCTGGAAACCTCCCTCAGCCAGGCTGTCCTGCCCCCAAACGAAGGAGTCTGTGCAGTCCCCACGTCCATTCCAGGCTAAATCGTTACCTTCAGACTGCATTTAAAAATAAAGCAAGACAAAATCCAAACGAACCCTGCCAGAATGCAGGATGAATAATTAGGTGGAGATCATTAAAATTTGCTTCCTTAAAAACATACATAGATTATTCTTTAACGGAAAGTTAATTGTTTTATTATTCTCTCCAGATGGTTCTTTTCCATTCACAAGAGAATTGATATAGCCTGGGATTCAGTCTCCTGTGAGCAGAGCTGATAACGAAAAATGGAACTCTATGACTGATCAAGATACAAAACAATAGAAAATATGTATACATATTCAATCATCACTTCAGATTTTAAATATTATTTATAGGCTGTAAGTGCCCCCTCACCTTGAAATGCTGCAGGCTGTGGAGTTTGCTATTTCTCTTCCTGGTAGGTTTGTCAAGCAAGCGCTTCGTAACAGACACTACNNAATCCTGGTTCTCTTGCGGCTGATCGGTCACTTCCAAATACTGGACTGNGGAGGAACCTGCACCTGCCGGTGTTGAGATANGCAGTTGTACTGTAAGGTTTAAAGAAGGAAACTGTGATTAGGTACTCGGGGTTATTGTATGAAGGAAGCAATAAGATGTGTCACATCTCCTTTGTTCTGTGTGTAGAAATGCAAGAGGACTTGGGAAGATGGGGAGAGCATGGTCGAGGTGACTTCTCAAGGGCACAGTAGTGGTTTTCATGTTCTAGTGCGGCTTCAGCTTGGCAGATCGCAGCTGCGAGCTTGCATGTTAAGTGAGCATATTTATCGTTTCTCATTACAACAGATCACCTTTGACATCTGATGTGAATAACTTGAATGGGCCCCTTATTTCAAACACCCAGCCATGCTGACCTATTGGCCTGCAGTGATTCTGCTGGTTTTATAAGTACTTATTTCCTTTTAATTATTTGGAGTTAAAATATTGTTGTAAGGGAGGGAGAGAGAGAGTGGAGTCTGATATTAGATCAGACTTGCCTTCCTCACTGAAGGCCAGATGATATGCTTATATTGGAGAGCTTTGCTTAAAGGCTGAGGACCTGTGCTCTGGTTAAAGCTGTAGTTTGGTGGTGTTTTATTGAAAGAGATGGCTCTGCTTTTGGGAGGAACTGCCTCTTGGGAGACTCCACGCTCTAGTAACCTTCAGGGGTCTGTAGCTTTCCAACGCTTGTATTGTTTGCAGCTTACTTTGACGATGCTGCAATGAGCATGAAAATGAGCGTGAAAAACTCCACCCTCTTTGGTGTCTTAGGGATAAGCCAGGCTCTCTCGTAGTTTGAGAGGGCGTATCCAGAGCAGAGGGAGTAAAGGGAGAAAGGAAGATGAGCAGGCTAAGGTAGGAATGTAGGAGGAAGGTGATGCTAATGGCTATGGATTCTCTCCCTTCTGTTGCTCTGGGGCTGATCAATGCCAGCTGACATGTGGAGCATCTCCTCTTTGTTTTGATATATTTTGGAGGATTTCTCTGTTTCATTTTTTTGCATTTATATATGTGTCTGGTCCTTGTGATTCAGTTATTCACTAGGCTTCAGATTTTATTGACTTTGTTCCCTTTTCTAACTGACCTTTTCACACCTGTAAGCATCCAAGACAGATTTAGTATGTGTTTGTTCAGCACCATAACCAATACTGTCATGCTTTTTGGACTCTGACCATAGTATAAATATTAAATAGTAAGTAAGAGCACCGAGAAAAATCATGTCTGAATGAAACATGAGATTTGCCTGGGTGAAGAGATGGTGTGAATGAGAGGCATGGCTATTTCTATCAGGGCAGTTCCCTAAGTGCCTGGGTGATGTGTCGGGACTGCTGGCAGGATCTAGATGTTTGTGTGTGTCAGAGGAGCCACTCTAGGGATTGTTTAAGCAGTAGCATTAGTTATCATCTGTTGAATGCCTGGGCGAAGCCTTTGCTTGTAGCTAGGAGGCAGGGAGCAGATTTTCAGTTCCCTGCTGTGACTGTAAGGCCAGGTAAATAGAGAAGGAGGAGACAGCAGGGGGTTTATGTGACTTGAGGAGCAAAGAAGATTGTAATGGTAAATGTTGGATTACTTTTAAAACCAAGTAGGTCATTGAAGATACCACGATTAATGAACAGAAAAAGAAAGAAAGGCAGATTTATTCCTTGTTCTTCTAAATATTTATTACACTGTGAAGCTCACTTCACTGCTCAGCGTGCTGTCATTCTTAATTTTGGGAGTTCTTTGTTTCTGTTTTTGTCAGTGGTCTGGCAAGGATGACACTGGACCTGAGATTAGGGACCTGGAATCTTCAAAGGAGCCTTGGTTCCCAGTTCCCCTGGGCATGTGAGTAGGCTGGGCCGTACCATAGTGCTTGCTGGGAACATCAGCTCTTGTTTCCATTCCCTGCTCCAGCAGGGATTTGCCTGCGACCCCATGGTACTCAAGACAAATTGTTTAAAATTCAGACTGTCTTTTGTTGTCTGCCCCTTTTGCAGAGTGCTAGCATACAAGAAAAACATCCATCTCCATCCCTGCCTTTTGTAGAGGGCAAAGGATAGCTACTTAACATCCGATGATAATTATTTGACATGATGTATATACATGGAGTATTCACAGCATCAGTGCTGTATATATCTGACTCTGAGTATAAATGATAGCTCCAATGTATTCTTAAACTCTCAGTGTCTTGGTGTTCATTTGAAAAAGAAATCATAGTATGATAATACCATGCTTACATCTAGTGCATTTCATGGCTGATTATTAAAATTACTTGCAAAAAGGTTTGTTCTCACATCTCACTGCAGAAGAGAAGGAAAACATTACTGTCTGTCCACTGTAAGTAGGTAAATAAAGGCTTGGGCAAGGGAAATCCTTACTCTGAGCAGTGAGTCTGACAGGGGGCTGGGGAGGGAACCTGTGAATCTTGACTTCAGGGCTTACCTTCCGAATGTCTTCCTTAGTAACAACTGTTCAGTTTGTCACTTCTGGCTCATTGCTACATCTGTTAGCACTGAGCAATGGGTCCTAGGAAATACAAGTGAGAGAGACTAACTTTCAGCTTTGAATTCTCCCTTAGGAAACTTATTTCTGGCATGTTTCACAAATGGCAGCTTCTTGTCTGTATTCATAGGGTTTATAACACGTGGCATTTTCTCTTTGGCTCTGCCCTCAGCTCGCTCCTGTGACCAGGTGATATGCCTTTGTGCTTGCCTTGCCTCTGCAGTTGGTGCGAGTTTGCAGGGCTGTGCTCCTGATGCAGAGCTCGAGCAGCAGTTGATTGCTAGCTTTCCCTCCTTCTTAGATGTGTGCTAGCTCTCAAACGACATTTTGAGGTGCCTGAAGCATTCTGTGGAAGAAAATTAATTGGTTTTGACAAACCACGGCAGTCCCTTGGGTGCCTGAGAGTGCAACATTTATTGAAACCAGGCAGGAAATCAAAACGCTCCGGTGTTCATTCACCTCCAGTGCAGCTGTATCAAAAAAAAAAAATCCTTAACCTTCCTCAGAATTTTTCACTCTGACATTTGGATTGTCCACCAGCTTTGTAATAAAACCTCCTTTTTGTCTTTTAAAAGAGAGTTTACTGGTCGTGAAAGATGCCAGAATGATAGCCCAGGGAGTAGAAGGTCTCTGTTTACTCACAGAGCAAATGCAGCATCAGGGCAAACGTGCTTGCCATTGTACTTCCACCTTGACCTGCAGCATCCCAAAGGAGGGTAGGGAATTGCAGGTTTTCAGCACTTCTAGACTTGGCTTCTCTGCTTACACGACTCGATAAGGAATGGGGCTTCTGCTGCTGTTGCAAAAACAGTATTAAGGAAGGATTTTTTTTGTCACAGCTGTAGATATAACAACTTCAATGCAAACCTCAAACCGAAAGCACGCTGCTAGCAGAAACAGTCTCCTAGCCTCAATCTTCCAGGAGTCTGGCCTGTCTTCCTAACATATTGGTTACAATCTGATTGATTTCTGAAACATATGCTGATATCCAGTGCAAGTTACAACCATTCTTGTTGGCAGAAGATACCTATGTATGTGGAAGGTGTGCTGTGGTGCATAGCCCCAGCTGTGGCAGTGCCTGCAGCGATGTGGATGCCCTGCCCTCGGCCGCTGGCTTGGGGTTGCTGCTCTGCTCTGTGCAGACTTGCTGATGGGAGTCATTAAGTTACCATCAAGTTTCAGTTAGTGTTAGTTCACCTTTAAAAAAATAACCAGCGGTGTTCTTCATATGAATCTGAAGGTAAGACTGGGAAATTAGGGTAGCAGTTTTTAAACAAAAGGTAGTTACTGCCCAGGGGCAGTCACAGAATAGGGTTGGTTGTAGTTTTACCTGGGGTGTCCACCCTTCAGGCTGTAGAGTGGCACGTGACTTCTGGACCGTGCCCTGCTCGATAGGGCTGTGGAATCTTTTTACAGGTCTTTTGCTGTCTGTGGGCATCCCCAGCAATGGTGTTAGTAGGGGAAACCATATGCTTGTAACCTGTAGGATTAAGGTTATGATGGTCCTAGCCTCATGGACTGGAAAGTGTACTGGAGCCGCTGGAAAGGACCGAGGAAAGGATTCACAGACAAATGATGTAATGGACTTATTAAGCCCCTCCAGGGGCCTTATTGCAACAAATCGGGGTGGGGGGGGGTTAGCAGGCTTTTTTCTGTTGCTCGTCACCACAAGATTTATGTGGGTACGGTAGGGGTGAGCACTCTGAATTCAGTAAACGAGTGTCTGGTATCTGGGGGAAGCTGTGTGTTAGGCAGAAGGTTCTAAGGACCTTGTGTGTGTTCTCAGCAGCTGGAAGTACCAAACACAGGTGGGACACCCAGGCAAGAAACCAGCCTTGTCCCAAGGCTGTTGGTGTGGTTAGAAACCCTGCAGGTGGACTGAAGCTCCTGCTAATTGCTGGGGTGGTGGAGATGGGGCAGTGATGAGGGCAGAGGAAGCCTTTGCTGCTAAAGTCTTGCTGTGAGTTGGCTCTTTACAGTTATCACTTGCAGAAACGGAGCAGGGGCGCATGGTGTCTGTAAAAGGGAGAAATGGGGAGACCAGCCTTAGTAGGTCCTTGAGACAGAGCAGGTAATGTGACTGCGGCAGTGAGTGGAGGAGTGTGAATGGCTGCTTGCTCTGCGTCATGGTGAGACAGTGAGAACTCCTTAAGCAATTAATTAACACAGCTGAGAAGCTGAGCTCAGTGCTAAAGGTGATCTGCAGTTGTACCAACAGATGCGCACACAGGCTTTATTTTTCTGGCTTGGGACCTAGCTGGGGGCTTGTCTTGGTGGTTGTTCATGAGTAGCTTGTTAGAAGCATTGCAGTATCTTGTAGAATATCTTGTAGAAGCATTGTCTTAATAGTCCAGTAATGTGGGAGGCCAAAGAGGGGATCATCCATGATCCTAAATGCAACTCTGGCAGGTCTGAGTACTGTAGGAGAAACACTTGCATACGTGGTCCATGGCAGAGTGGTGCTTCCACGCTGTGAGACGGCACCATCCCACCTGTCTGGTGTGACGTCGTGTGGAGGGAGATAAATGGGCACCAGCACTCAGGAGAAGGGTCGGAGTGTGGGTGTTCCTATGGACAGGGGTGGTTGTAGGTTTGTGCAAGAAGCAACTGTGACCTGAGTGCCAGCAGAGGTCATGCATGGAGAGGCAGCACTGCTCTCTGGAATTACTGCACGTGTTCCATCTTTACCTATTTCCTCTTCTAAAGATTCTACTTTCTGGCGTAACAATTATCTGCTTTGGATATCAATGTCTATAGGAAACTGGCTTTAGCTAAAATTGTAAATTAACTGCTTTGAAGCTTACGTCCCAGTGTCAGCAGTGATAGATACTGTTGAGTGCTTTCTAGCTAGAAAAGACTTTGAGCAGTGTCATTTTTCATGGGAAAACTTCCCATATGCTTCTCCAAGAGGTTTTTCTGGGCAATTAAGTGACATGCTGTATGCAGAGATAACACGAATTCAGAGAGCTTTTGCATTTCATCTTCTGTGACATATACGTACAATGGCAGTGGTCACCAAGGGTTTGGCTGTTGGTCTCTGTTACTTTGACAGCAGCGGGGCTTGCCACCCCAGCTATTGCCCTTAACCAACAGGACTCCTGCGATGCTTGTTGTATGAACAGTTGTGTCTGAGCGTGATGCACCATGAAGTTGGGGTGTGGGAGGGTCCATGGCAGAGGGAATCCCATCCTAAGGACAGGGGAGCCCACTGAATGGCAGAGTACTTAGCCTTGCAGAGCATCAAGGCCCTTCAGCTCCTGAGCTGGTGGGATGTCTGGTAACAGAGACAACGCTTTGGACAAGGTTGAAGTGTCACGGGAGCAAAGATCCTTTGATGCAACTGAATGGCACCTTCTTTTCCTCTCTTCTTTAACAGACTGATAAAGTTCTTTGCACAAGGAGTATCTGACTGTAGGGAAAACCAAAGTGTGCTGCTGCTCACACCTAGGGCAACAGGACGAAGAAATCTGGGGGAAAACTTGGCAAAAATCGTCACTCTGGATGCATGCAGGGACTCTCATGGCAAAGGAAGGGTACAGCATGGATTGTCAGTTAGGGGGCTTTTGCAGAGTCCCCTGCAGAGAAAAGAGAACATCTGGGAGCACTGGTAGCTTCAGTCAGCTTGGGAACCGAGGTGTGGGCTGCCCGGGTCCCTGTGCGGCTCTGTGCACCGTGCCATCTGTCTCGGCACCCTCTTCAGGATTTTCCTCTCTTGACTCCTCTGTGCCAGCAGTCCTGAGGTTCATGCTGCTTTGCATTACAGCCATGTGTCAAAAAATCCCAGCTCCTGGGGTCAAGTGCTAAGCATTTGCTTCTTTATCAGATGTTTACTTAGGAGGATTTCATTATACTGAATCTACTAGCTTTGAATAAATTCACATGCAGGAAATTTATTCTTGTTCTTTTCAAAGGGAATTCTATGCTAGAGAAAACTTTGAAGAAGACCATTTATACCAAAAGCAATTACTTTCCCGGTAATTTTGTGTGTACTGTATTGCAGATACAGTATTTCTGTTTGACTGTGAGCTTCCTCCCAAGTGCCACTGCTGTGCTGGAGGTGGAGGAAGTTAGATGCTTGAATTTGTGGTGCCCCAACATTCTCACAGTTAACACTGAATGTATTTGTCTAGGCACTTATCTGAACAAGCTCCACCTGTCTGAACAAAGCTACAAGGTTGATCTTGTCCGAGTCCACTTGCAGTTGCTTTATGTGAAGCGTGCGGGGGTTTGGGTTTGTTTTCTTGTGTTGTTTTGGTTGGTTGGGTTTTTTGGTAAGACAAGTGTGTCAGCTTCTAGTTGTTGGATTTCTTCAGACAAATGGTAGAGATGGTCTGAAGTGACACTGCAGAGGGCATCTCCAAAGCCTTGTCACTCAATTCATGAGCAGCCAGGAACTGTGCTCTGCAATACAGTTAAGCTGAAGTATTGGCAAAAGCAGCTTACCATATGATTTGGAATAACAAACAAACCTGTAAAAATCCATCTGCAAATAACTTTCAAATGTGTGGTAGGGGCAAAGCTGAATTCTTCACTTCAGCAGGTGGCTTGCTCTGGCCCTGTGCTGTAACACCATATATGCAGGAACATCTTTCTGGTGCCTCAGTTGCAGCCCTCTGTGCGTGGGATCTCCTGCAGTCACTTGACCACATTCAAAACAAAGTAGGAGCAAAAGTAAGAATTTAGGCAGTTTGGTCTGATAATCCAAGTCCTCTCTCCACTGGTTTATTTTACACGCTGTGCTTCAGCAGAAGGAAAACTACCAGGTAAGTGATTCAGCGCCTCTGTGTTGGACGGAATAAAAATGGTTGGTGGTCACTGTGATTAAAAAGCAGTGCTTTGGGGATGGAGATTTTATTTACCAAAATTACTGGTTGTATAGATGTTGATGGCAATAATAGCTGTCCATCCTCCATTTAAATGTGCTCTTAGCATTTCCAGAGTGCAAGCATGTGCGTGAATCCTTTGGAAAATGGACAAGGGAAAATTGAGGGGACATGCATAAAAGAGAAGCACTTTCATACTAAAATCCAGAAAGGTAAAATATAATTTTTTTTTCAGCATGAGTTTCTCATTAACAAGATTTGTTTCGTTTAGAAGTGGCTCACTGACTGGTTTAAAAAAGGAAAAACAAACCAAAAACCTTAGAGGTGTAGGTCCCTGTTAACTTGCAAATTGTATATTCCATGCTGGATTACTGGGCTTTTTTAGGAACCAGTGACAGTTACAGTGCACATGTCTATGTATTTCATCAGAAAGCAAAAATTGTTTTTTAAAGGGAAACTATTATACAGAAAAAAATCAATTAGTTATAAACTATTGCTGTTGTAGTGTATAATGCTTGTGCTCAAGCCCAAATCTGAAATGAACAAAAAACTTGTCCACTGAACAGCCCTCAACATCCCAGTCTAAACTTTGTGGCTAGCTTTAACCCTTGCAATAGACTGAAGAGAAGAAATCATGTAGTGACTTTCCTATAATTGCTGTAAGGAGCTACACCAGAAACACTTCTCTGAGTATTTCTGTGGTGTGAGAATGTCGTAGAGCTTTCTGGGCTGTTCGTTATCCAGGTAAGCCCCTTGCATCCGCAAGAATCACACATCCCATTTGATTTTTGACCTTTTTTCCTAGCGTGGCATTTGGTTTAGGATTTTATGACAAATAGAAATTTTATTTCTGGATCAGTAGGCCTGTGAAGTTTCAGTTAGTCCAGACAAGGCACAAACTTGAGCTGATTTGCTGGCAAAAGGAAGGAAGGACTTGTGTGGTTCAGGTAGAAAGTAGTTGGTTGGGACATCTGTGGTTGGGTCCTGTTTTGGTCTTGAGCTTGTCCTGTGAGCCTGGGAAGGTCCTTGGTCTCTGCGCATCATCCCGGTGTAGAAACACATTGATGGACTTCTCCCACAGTGAGGATTTCCGAATTCGCATTCAATGAATGTCAGTAACACCCACCACAGAAAAATCTAGGGACAAATTGCACACTGTTGGTTATTTTTAAGAGGAAACAAAAGAAAAATAGTCCTACTGTGAAGGTTTTGTAATGCATGTTTTGAAGTTGACACTCAATAGGTAGAAATTAGCCTGAACTGAAAGTAAAGAAAAACTTGGGGCACAACAGGGCTTTGCACTACTTTGTTAGTATTCACAGCAAAGTCCATTTTGGCAGATTTCTAGTTTCAGCTTCTTTGTGTGCTTTTATAACCCTCTTCATAGAGACACAGCAAATGTTGGAAAAAATCACACATGTGAACTCAAATCTTTTTTTATCCCCCCCCCCAAGCTTCTAAATGGAGGTTAAGGCTCAAGCTGCTTCTAGTTGCTGTGGTCTGCCTCAGTTTTAGTTATTTTTCTCATGAAAGACTGAGCAGAAATGAAATTGGTGCTGTAATAAAAGGTGTCCCTATTTCGCAAGGACCTTAAAAGCAGCTGTTGAGGACAAATATTAGCCTAAGAAGGTCTCCAGGGGTTGGCTTTGATGGAGGTAATCTTTCATGTAATACCATTCCTAATGTGGATCTCTGTTAGCTGTATGTAATAATTTCGTCCTCTGTATTTGTTCTGTTACATCTCTGGGGCAGCTTGTATGTGCTGTAGAATATTTACAGTATTTCTCTTTCCACCTATTTTGTCATGGTCTTATAATACATATCTGTTGCAGATCAGGCCTCTTCTAAATATGTAGTGTTCCTCCTAGTTTCTCCCTTAGCCCTTACAGCAGGTTTTTGCCTGTCTTCTCCCTCAGATGTCCTTCTCTTGAGTGTTGCCCCTGTGAGCTGGAGGTACTTCAGACTGCACTTGCAGTTCCTGCTCATGGTATTTGCAGCGCTGGGAGCTGAACGGAGAGGAACGGTACAGCAATGGTTGCCTCAGCGTCTTCCGATTCTCACGGGTGGCTCCTGTTCAGATATATCTGTTGTCCAACAGAAAATTAAGAATTCAACTACAGTAGCTACAGTCTCAAGCTTGTTGCGTTTGGTCCTGGCTTACTTCCCCAACGAATCCTTCCTATTTGCTATACATTTCTCCTGTCCTGACACTAGCTGTTGTCAAGTGGCATCTTGATGCTTTGAGATGTCTGGAGGTGTTTTAGGAGTCTTCTTACTCCTACTTCTCTTCCTTTGCATCTCTTTTGCTAGATAGATGATACCATAATACATTAACACCTCGTGGAGGAGACTGTTGGGTTTTGACTGTTACCATGTGATCACATTTGTGATTGCTTTTTCCTGCTTGTTTTTTCCATGCTTTGGATTTACCTCAGGATGTTTTGGTCAAATATTGAGGCACCCTGAACCACGGCAGAACAAGTCTTCTCTAAGAATAATATTAGAACTCTTGTTCAAATCTTCCCTGACCTCTGCCACCCCAAAACCCGTGTTCACCTGTTTGCCACCCCACCCATTATACATGCAACTCCACTGTTTCTGGTGGCAGATAATTTCTTTTATTTGTCATCTAGAGCTTTCCTGCTTGTCGGGCCATTTGTATAGAAAATCTAGATAGCTTTTAGACTAGTCAGAGGAATTCCATGACACTGAGTTGACTGAGAGGTGGGGGACTCTCTTCATCTCTGAATTTTGTTTGTTCCGGCTCAACAGCAGGGCATAGCATTTGAGAAGGGTGTCTGTCTCGTCCATGGTGTGCAGGGGAATCATTCTTGCATCTGTTCTGCCGCCTCTTCTGAAGAGCAGCTCAACAGCTGTAATTTCTGCATCAGGAGGGACTCGGCAAGTGGTGGATCAACAGGATTGTCTGAACTGTCCCAAGGAGGGCCCTGGAGATCACTGGGTGTCAGCCAGAGCTGCTTTCCTGGAAGACCTGGGGCTGCATCACCCATCTGTCATCCCCCAGGAAGGGAAGAGGTCCAGCTGACCAGACTCAATTACTTTGTCAACGAGGACAGATAAGGATCATAATCCAATTGTTATGGCAATTGCAATGCAGCAAACTTGAGGCACCTTTCCAAGGCTTCTATATTTATACCTCACTCCTTTAAAGCAAAAGGAGGCAGAACACGTTTTCCTAGGCTTTCCCTGTGTCCTGAAAAAAGCACACCGCAAGCTCAGACAAACTTGGGATAGATGCAAGATGTCAGTAAGATCATCCCTCTTACGGCACCGGGGACTGCTGGCTGGTGGTGACCTTGCATATAGTCCCAAGCTGTACAGCGTTGCCTTCGCTCTCAGTACAAAGCTTTAGCCAGCAGCTACAGGTGGTGATCCCTTGTACCAAGAACTATGGGAAATAAGAAATATTTCATATAATATCTAAGTTCATGGTCTTTTTCATGTGAAAATATAGCACAACATCCAAGTTTGTAGTACTTAGTCCTACAGGGGAAGGAATTTTCTGAAAGTCTATAAGCAAATCTGAACAAGATTAATTAGTAATTATCAGGTCTTTTTATGCATTTGTCTTAGTTTATTCTATGTTCCAAATGATGATAACAACAAGATAACAAAGACAAATTTTCCATAGCTGTGACTGAAAGCTTGGTACGGACTGTATTTGAAGCAATCAGGTCATATTTTTTTGGCTAAATTATTAAAGATTGTTATATCTGATTACTTGGATACAGTGAAGTCAGCAGCATAGCACCTACGAAGTGGGGTCTAATGTTACATTAGACTTCTGTGCTGGGTTTGGCTGGGATAGAGTTGATTTTCTTCCTAGTAGCTAGTGTGGGGCTCTGCTTGGGATTTGAGCTGGAAACAGCGTTGATGACACCGGGATGTTTCAGTCATCGCTGAGCAGTACCTGCACAGAGCCAAGGCCTTTCCTGCTCTCAGCCCACCCCACCAGCGAGCAGGCTGGGGGTGCAGGAGCAGCTGGGAGGGGGCACAGCAGGGACAGCTGACCCCAGCT
>Ga0065711_1036532_pt1 | contig 20888 bp, 11 predicted proteins | sample Hoacrofraction12_FD_59098 | JGI IMG/M metagenome (GOLD analysis project Ga0065711, IMG submission 59098) | Hoatzin crop microbial communities from Cojedes, Venezuela - Epithelial fraction 12 v2 (version 2) | ecosystem: Host-associated > Birds > Digestive system > Esophagus > Crop | place...
GCCCCAAGCCTGTACTGGTGCATGGGGTTGTTCCTCCCCAGGTGCAGGACCCTGCACTTGCCTTTGTTGAACCTCATCACGTTCCTCTCTGCCCAACTTTCCAGCCTGTTGAGGTCATGCTGAATGGCAGCACAGCCTGCCGGTGTATCCACCGCTCCTCCCAGTTTGGTGTCATCAGCAAACTTGCTGAGGGTACATTTTAACTCTTCATCCAGGTCGTTGATGAAAAAATCTAAAAAGCTGGACAACACTAGAGCTAATCAAATGTCATAAACAGTGTTTTAACACCAACCAAGTCTAACATGTAAGTGGCTGTGTCAGCAAAAGGAGAATACAGGAGTAGTCCCATGTGAGCTTGTGGCTGAGCTTTCTTTGCACACATTTGCCTCCGATTCGGTGCAAACCCAGTCCTAGTAAGCATTGTGTAAAGGGTATAATTTCCCCAAACCCTCTGTGGTCCTGCCTATAGAGTGCCATCACCACTTCTCATAGGGCTCTCCAGAGGCCTGTCCACGAGTCCAGGAACCTGCCCTTGGAAACTAGAGGTCACTTGAACACAGCAGAGGCACAGAAAGGGCAATATCTCTTATCCCTGCTCCAGATATCTCATATAATCTTGCATAATGAATGTGCCATTAGAGCTGTCTCAGTTTTCCCTAGTTCCCCCTTGCATTGCAGAAGCATTGTGGGGTGATTTGGTGGAGTCCTTCCTTGAGGACAGAGGTGAAGCCACATGGTTCTGGAGTCAGGACATAGTCACAGTTTCTACTCAGACCATGCTGAGATTCTAATGGACAACTTGCAACCTGCAGAACATGGGGGCCAAACATCTGCCACAGGAAAGAGGGAGCACGAGGTAAATGAGCTGAAAGTATTGCAAAGGAAACACCTCTTCCACCCAAAGGCTGCGCGGTGCTCAGTTGCTGCAGTTAGAAACTGCCTGGAAGCATAGATGATAATGTTATGCCAGATCCTGTGCAGAAGCAGAGAGATTCATTCCATTTCATTATGAAACGATACCAAGCACCATAAAGTGTCAGCTTTCAAGTTCATAATTTATAAATTAAGTGTAAATAGCCCATATTCCGAGCTCCTCTCCAGCCGCTCATTTATCCTTCCTCTGTGAAAAATTAATGACTCTATAAAATAGCTTGTAAATTTAGAGCAGTCATGGGTTTTTTTAAAATCAACAGTGTGATTTTCCTAGAGACCCTGAAGCATTTGCTGGCTCCAGCCACTGCTGCTAATCACTGGTCTTAGGTGTAGTACTATGCTGCAGCAAAGGTTTTCCACCTCCTGCTAAGATGGTTTTCCACCTCCTGCTAAGATTCCTGCTGAAGACCCGTGCCAGAGACAAGATAAAGCCCTCTGTGGTTATTAGGCTGTCCTAGTACAGCAATCCTTGCTTTCAGCATCCTGGCAGACTGCTTCCTTCAGGGGGTGCTTGAGGACTTCACGTCTTATCCAAGACATCAAGAGAAGAATTAGTGAGACAATTTTTATAAACAAATTTTCTAAGTGGAAAATTCACCCCAGGCAAAACTTTTGGTCTGTGGGAAGGAAAAGGAGCAGAACCAGATCAGTGAGCTCTGTATTTTCTCTAAGACGATATCCTAAGGGACTTTTCCACTGTTTTGTGACCTTTGGGGCTTGCCTCTGGACAAAAAGCTGTGCTGGCCATTTTGCAAGGCCCTCTGCAACTTTGCAAGGACCTGTATTCCCGGCCACTGGTGGGTGCATCTACCATCCCCATGTAAAGATTGGAGAGGAATTAGAAGACAACCAGAGGGCAGCAGGAGATGGGTGGGCTAAGGAACGGACTGGGGCAGGCACAACGCTCCAGATGTTGGAGTTGTGAAGAACCACAGCACAGGAGTGCAGGGAACAGGCAGCAGACTGGTCCAGGGGTGCCCATGGGGGTGTGAAGGCAGCTCTCCATGCAGCTGGACATGCCCCCGCCTGCCTCCATTCTCTTCTACCATCTCTGGGGACTTTGCTCAACACCCAAATAAATGCCCGTGAAGCCCATTCAAAACCAAAGACGTTTCTACACAAGAACTCTGTGTCAAAATGAATTGTTGCTTGCTGTTCTGTCCTTGGCCAGGGGTGTGGAAGAGGAGACAGGATTTCACAGCTGCTGGGGCATCATAGCAGGGGACGATCTGTATCACAAAGGAGGGTGATATCAAGAGATTCAGGTCAGTTGGTCGTAGTATGAGCTTCATGATTTGCTGTTAATTTTTATACTTGTGCTTAACATTTGGAGGGATTTACTCAATAAAGAACTTTGGCTAAAAAAAAAGTTTCACACAAACTCTTATTGTTAAGTTCTTTCATGAAATATCTAGTTCTATTCAATTGGACAGAAAAAAACACATTAGAGTAAACAAAGCACAGAGATTACCTTCCCCCTTCTGTATACTTATGTACAAATATGTTTTATATTCCTTGCTCTAGACAGTCTAATTCTGACTATCACAAACAGCAAGTTGCAGTGACGATTTACGACAGAAGTGGCAGATTTTATTAGATGTAATGTTAACTTATTCATTAAATTCTTACAATCAAACATTAAAATGGATACTGTTCCTCTGGGGACAAGATGGAGAGACAAACATAATAACTTTATCTCTGTTGCATGTAAAATACTTGTAATTGAGCAGAAAGCCTGATCCCAAATGCTTAAAAATATAAGGCCTGGGCAGCAAATGTGATTGGATTTCTTCTAATATAATCATTTTGCTCCATATGTGGCCCCCAATCTGTTTAGGATTGTTAAAATTCCTGGGTATTGTAGTGCCTTCCCCAGAGAATGCTGGGAAGAGCTACGGACAGCCTGGACCAGATGGGATGCCAGTGACTCCAGCCAGCAAAGGCAGAAAAGAGGACAGTGGTTAACTCCTCCTCTGCCGGTCATCATGGAGGAGGTCCGAATGGGAAAACTAATGCAGACTGCTTTCCAATACTGTAAAAGGCAGTTTATAGTTTAAAGCTCCTGGGAGCAAACTGCTGCAGCCCATGGGGACAAACAAAGCAAGGACTGATAAACACATCCTTCTGAAAAATTGTTCGGTGGAAATTTTGGTTGCTTGCAAATTCCGCTGAGTTTTGTGAAGGCAGGAGGGCTCCCAGGAGACCCAGAGGGAAGCGAAATGCTGTAAATGAAACCAGCACCTACAAGATGAAAGGCCTCTAGGTTAGATCGAGGGTGCTTTTAAAAAGCTTGTGGAGTAGCGCAGAATCAGAGAGCCTCCCTCCAGATGCGTGAAATTTGGCAGGCCCGAGCTTGATTTAAGAGCCAGAGTCTGGCTGCTCAGCATTCCCTGCCCTCTCTAACTTCTCACTGTAAGGAGTTAAACTGGCATTTGAGAACCTCTGCCATAGGAAACACTTGGATGTTCCTTGTCCACCAGGATGGATTAGTTCTATTTATAAGACCTTAATCCTTTGGCGTATAAAACAAACAACACTGTAGCTAAAGACAAAATATAGGATTACCCTATCAAAATGGCACACTGATTAGGGACAATGCCACTTCTTTCCTTCCTCCGACATTCTCAGCTGAGATATCCAGCCGCTTTTAGCCAAGCTGCAAAGCTCACCTTATTATTCCATACCTCTCCAAACTGATATGCTGCTTTGATAGCTTGAAGGGAATTTTGTAGGTGTTTTCTATTTAACAAGACTTAACCTAAAATCCTGAAAGCCTAGGGGTATGGTAAATGGAAAAGGAAATTCAAATAGCAGTTCAGGACCTTCATTATGTTTTCCTGTTTAATTTATAAAGAAGCTGTTAGTGTAATACTGACTTCTGGCTGGGGAACTTGAAGATTTTCCTGTTGCACTGAATTTACACTTGTGGAGGAACAAATTCTGTCAAAAAAATGAGAAATTTTCCCATAAAGTTGGATATAGTAACCTCAGAAGCAATCTCTCACATCCCATGAGATCAGAGCTTGCACAGGAAATGTTCCCTACATCACATCTATTATTTCTCAACAGATTGCTCTGACTAATTACAATCGTTCTTACAAATATAGAATACAAAGATCGCGAAAGGTAATTGTGTGTCCCCAATATTTAGATTGTTGCTTACTAGAAGACCCTTAAAGGCTATCTTTAGTTTCCACAGCATCAGCAAAAGATCATTTTCAAGTGTAAAGGTGCCACCATCTTATCCTGGAGAGGGACTGCTAAGTAAAAAACTGGTGTAATTTCAGTAGCTACAGCAATTATCACTATACAATTCCCTGGAGAACTTCTCAGCACAGACATGCTATAACAGGGGATATGGATCCAAAGTGTAGAAGGCCACAGGCTTTTTATCCTACAGAACCAAAATGTACTGCCAGGACAACCCACCAGCTCCATAACAACCTATTCCTATGCTCTCACCTGGGTACACGCTACGGGAAAATTTTAAGTCTGCTTTTGACTTACCAGCAATTCCCCATCTCTCCTGCTTATTAATGCCTCTGAATAGGAACAGACTAGGGCTTTTCTTATCAAACAGTCCTTCGAGTACTTGTGCATTGCCAGGATTTGACAAAACCTGGAAAAAACAGAAGCAGATGCCCCACTACAGTACCCTCGATAGGTTTTAAGTGCCAGACTTTTGCTTAGGCTCATCTTTCACAGCTTCAAAGGAAACCGTGGTTCTTTCTGGAGCCCAGCTGCGTGTCTAAGAAGATATTTTTTGAGCAATAATACTAACCAGAAGTATGTTAACTTCTCAAGGACATATTAGCTCCGGTAGTTGTCAAGCAATGGTTTGGACAATCTCTCCACTTGGGAGGGGATTTTTACAGAAATTTGTGCCCCCGTTTCCATAGCCATAAGGACAAGTCAGAAGTTAGATTCTTTGGCCAAGAGGAATAGATTGTAGCTTGCAGCTATGGAAAATGCAAAATGTATTTGGATGCTATAATTCCCCCTGCAGATCTGGTATGGAACACATCTGAAAATGTCAAACATCCAGAGCTAATTCCACTCAGGGCTATGAACATAGTTTATAAGTGCTAATTAGTTAAGAAGGCATTTTGCAGGCGGATAGGCATCTGGGAGCCAAATACTAACAATTTCAACTCAGTTGTTCATAGGTTATATGTGTGCATGTGTAAAAGACAGAAAAGGAGAATATTACTTGTCTCATAACTGGAAGATTAGATTTCTATTTCTTCATGCATTTTTGATATGCTTACAGAGTTTCATGAAACAGAACTCCCTGGGCAGGACTGGCAGCGTAGGGAACTTGTCTGGGTTTGGGTGATGGCCGGGGTTGCAGCCAGGGCCTGACCCAGCTGGGCAGCGGATGGGAAGACCGTGCAGTCCTGTTACCGCTCTCCCGTGTGTCAGCGATGGGGAGCACTACAGGTCTCTTGGCCCTCCACACAGATACTGTTTCCCAATGAAGGTGACCTGACCATCTCAAAGGTAGGCTGCCGGCGCAGCGGAATTGCCTCATCAGAAATACACGTGGTCAATTTTTTGCATCCCCCTTGCCAAGTACAAAATGGTGCAGTACAGTTATTGGAGGGGTGCGGTGTGGGGTGAGATGGGGCCAGCTGCGCAGCCCCGAGAGGCACTCTGAGCATCCTTTCACAAGGCATGCTACGAAAGAGCAACCAGTCACTGCGGGCAGGGAGTACTGTGGGACAGTGTGCTGTTAGGAGTGCTGCCAGGGCTGTGGGATGCTCCTCTGGCTTGCAAAATCCCTCATCTGAATATGGAAACTGGGGCTGCAGCTCCAGAAAGTACATATCTGAAGCGCCTTTGAGAGCTTCAAGCTAAATCCCCTGTGATCTGACTTCTGCCTCCCATTTCAACAAACCTCCTTTGTGTTTATCGTTACTGATCTTTTAGTGGAGCTACCACATAACAGAGTATAAATCAAGTCTCTGGCGTCAAAGGTGGTCATCTCTTGGATTTGTGAAAGGTTGTGATACCAACAGGGTTGGGACAAAAGCAGGATCTCCAAACAGCCCTCCTGAAGTCACTGACTCAGCTCCAAGGCGCAGCAGAGCCTGCTCGTTACCGACTACATTCTTCTAGTGAGAAGTCTGTTGTATCAATTTTGTGCCAAATCAAGGATTTGATTTATCCCTATTGTAACTCCACTGATTTCAGTCAAGCTATATGAGTCATGAATTTAGCTCTTAACTTTCTCCATAGAGAATACTGTTTTTTCCTTTGATACTGATTCAGAGAACCTCTAAATTTACGAACATGCACCCTGCTCCAGCAAAGCATCTAAGTACACATATGTGGGAAGTATGCAAGAAATTGTAGCGAGAGGAACTGGACTACTTCCATACTTAAACTGTTTTTTCAGTCTCTTTCACCTGACATCCTTCCTCATATTTTATTCAGTAGGAGACAGAGTGCTCCTTCAAGCATTTGGCTTAACACAGCCAAAGTGATGGCCAATGGAAAGATTCCCATTGCCTTCCCTGGAAGCTGAACTGTTCCGTGAATAATGGCTTGTCTCGATGGCAATGGGAAGGTTCAGGGAGGATGAGACAGTGAGTCCATCCCTTCTATAACAAACACGTCTACTATGTCAGTATTGACTAGGTATTTTACCAGACATGAGTGATGTCTGCTCCTGAGTCCTGCCCGAAGAGCTTCCCACTTGACAAAACTGGTTACCTCCTTATAATTCTCCCTGCTTACTTCTGCCCGTGAGTCCCTCTAAATCTCAGCAAAAACACACCGTAGTACCTACACTTATACTATGGCCAATATCTTTTCTCTCGTGGCCTGTTTTCAGTGCACATTTTTTGATACACCTCATCTGACCTGCATTTCCCTTTTCCAGACCTGCTCTGGGAAATTACTGGACTTTGCATCACCTTTTTCTCATCCTTCTCTTTCATTAGGGGATCAGTTTGCTTCTGGCTAGGTGCTTATACTTTCCTTAGTTCCCATGTCTGTTACCCAGAGAGTACCTGTTCCGGATTTCACACCGGAATGACAATTTGTCTGAAGGATCCTATTTTCTATTTACCCTACTTTTGCTAGTTGTCTAGCATACATCTCGCAATGTCCTTTCCTAGCTTGACAGTGTCAATACTGTGATCGTATAGGGCCTATATCAAGGCTCCCACACACTGTCCCTTTTTTAAAAGCCCAGTTGCTCAGCAAAATTTTCTGCCAGTCAGTTTTTAGCAAACCTTTGATGAACAGCATCATCATTATTTCTGCCATCTTCTGCAATGAGACTAAACACACAGTATATATTTCTTTCCATTACATCAGCTGATAAACAAATTTATATCTTCATAAGGATCTGCTACGCAGAATCTGTCAAAGCCTCTTTCTACTTCTCCCTCACTTGCCTCTCTTCTTAGCAAACTTTTCATCTTGGAAAGCTTAAATAATACATCTTCAGATCCAGGGGGACACTGGTAAAGGGTTACTGCGAGTCACTCTCTTCAAACACCGAACAAGAGACTTATTTTAAAAAAATAAATAAATAAAAGGCCTAACCTCCCTACTATAGTCTGTCTTTAATCCCTGCGAAGTGCCTGCCTAGAAGCTCATGCAGGTGTGTCTGCAGCTTGCCTTGCTGAGCAGACTTGAAGCAGCTGAGTGCACATCCCCGCAGGGACAACCCCAGAGCTCCTTTCCCCATATCTCAGGCCCAGAGGCCAAGGAGCACAAGCAGCAGCAAGCTAATCCCAGCCATACACCGCTCTCGCTCAGCAGGAGCAGGCCCTTTGAGGACCATGGCTTTGCTGCAAGCACTTTGTAGCCCCATTGGCAGAAGCAATTGTTTGCGCTTGCTGCGTGCCATTTCCCATGCACCCTTTTCCTGCCCGCTCCCTCAGCCACAATACTTTCACACTAGAAATATTCCTCCAGCCCATACGCGCTTGGAGTTTCTTTCTTGCACAGCCTCCACCAGCCAAGAAATCTCAGCTCTATTCAGTAGATTCCTGACAGTCTTCAAAGGATTGCTAATTCCAGTCTACTTAAAAAATGCAGAGCATTCCCTCCCTTCCATCTTTTCTGCCTCCCTTTCTGTGAGCCAGTCAGCACCTCTTGGGCCATAAAAACCATGCCAGAAACACGGTACACCTGAAAGTACCTGAAACTACCATGGTGCTGTGGGCAAGAAGACCGCACGCTCCATGGAAGGGCCATCAAACTACTAATGCAAAACTAGTTTTCCGGAGGAGACTGGTATGCCCCCGGCTGGCTTGCATTAAGGGCTAACAAGGGTTAACACAGCATTTGTTCTCTCCATCTCACCCCCTCCTCCTCACTGTGCATTTCTGTCAAAGACCCACTCTCTGACCAGCCACCGCTGGGATTAGGCAGCTCTAGCAGCCTGGCTGACACTCTGTGCAGGAGCAACATCCCGCTGGCTGGAGGCAGCACGCTCCGGTGTGCTCCGCAGCCCTCCAGCAGGAACTCTAGAACCAAGAGAGCAACAGTCGGAACTTTGAACATTTCAAAATTAATGCAAGTTTAAAATAACCTTTGAAAACATCCAACTTAAGAAAATACCAAAACTCCGAGGTGATTTTTTTTTTTTGTTTCTTTTCTTGACAGACTGCAAGCGTTTTAGTTACTATGTCTGTTCAGGAGCCATATGGAAAAATCAGTTCTGTCCTGTTAAACTGGTTGCACAGTTTTGGTTTTCATCTGTCTACAGAGATCTGAAAAGTCTATGTTGTTTTATTTTATGCTTTTTTGGCAAAGAAAGCAAGTGTTCTGGGGATCATCTGGCCAAGAACACAATAGGTAAGCAGAGTATTTTTTGTGTAACATATTTCCAAGAGTCTGAGAGTGTACTGTTTGTGTAATTGAGTGAAATCAGCCTTTAGGATGATGTTCTCTTTGGGATAAGCCGATTATAGGTTGGTTGGTTGCTTGGTTTGTTTGTTTTCCTGGACAAGAAAAGCTGAGCTGCCGTGGTGTCAGTGTGGTTTGCAAGATCCTGACATTTAAGCAGCAGAAAGACGAAAGACTTTTTTGGTTTTTTTCTCCCTAATCCTCTCTGAAGCACAAAGAAACTCAGATTTCACTGTCAAAGGTAAACCAAAATATTTGGGGTTATATTTTGAATCTGTAAACTATAGTTATACTGCAAGAATAACAAAGTGGCAAAGTGGTGACTCAGTCATAAGGAAAGCTCTGTTATAAGAACATTAAAAATGGAATTTATTTAATAATCTTAACTATTCTTTCAACTTGTTCAGATGGTTGTTTAATCTTGAATTCAGGCAGGTGCTAAACATATTACAAAGAGGAAGAGAATATCCTAACTTTATTAGGATGTTAAGTAGGACATTCAGATGAGCTGGTAGTGATAATTTCAATGATGATCTCACTAATACTAAAGATGTGCATTAGTTTGGGAATTACATATTAAAACAAATTTTGTATATAAAAATCTACAAAAGTATTCAATACTACGTTTAAATGTGCATATTTGAAATGGATTTATAAAGGAACTGGTCATTTTATAAAGTCATTTTAATTGTCATGGACGGCAGGTCTGTTGAATTGCAGATATTTTGACTGCCTAAGACCTTCTGCACATTTACAGGCACCATGAGGAAAGGGCTGATCTCAGAATCAAGTTAAAATTACAAAGGGTATCTTTTACGCTCTCTTCTATCATTAGCCAACAATCAGATTTAACCAGGATCTTTACTCCTTGCTGCTTGTAAGATGAAATAAACTACTTTTTCCTCAAAAAAGGGATCTTGCTCACAGAGCTCCCTCTGCTTTCCAAGTCCCTGAGCTACAGCTGGCACCTGTATTAAAGGTCTATGCCCTTCTTTCTTCTCCCTTTTTGCCCTTTCCACGTTTGCACTTCCCTCTTTCTGAAACTGGATGTGGCAGACAAAAATGTAAGGATAATCTATAACCTCACATAGTATACTGTCAACATTTCTTGCCCTAACTGGAGTCTCCTATCTGTGTAGCTCTGTAATGTACACAGCATAGTTTAAATAATGTCAGCATTTGCAGAGATTATTTTTGGGACTGTTTGTGTACATTTCTTTCATAGATTCTAAGCTGATAACAAAGCCTCCTGGCAAAAGGAAGGGGCATACATGATTTTTTAAAGTCTCTAATCAGAGGGACTACAACAGAGCTGTTACAGTTCCAACAAGCAGCAAACGCAGAGATGGGCTGGAAGTGATGCAGGTGTGAAAGCAATACAAAAAATCTCAGAATGATTTATCCAGCTGCCCTATAGCAATAAAGCCTTCTTCCAAATAAGATACACAAAAAGCTTAAAATCTCCTCAGTATCAGTTGAGGCATTCTTATCCAGGATCGTCCACTTTTCGTCAAACAGTATCTTACACTGCTCTGAATAAGTTGTTCTGATTCTACAGTAAAAGGATTAAATAAAACTTAAGTGATTTCTGACAGAACAGCAGCAGCAGCAGTGTTTGGGATATAGTGACCTCCTGTGAGTTTGAAAGTGACAGTTCTATTACAAATAACCCAGCCTTGAAATATAGCAAATGAACATTATATAAACTAGAAAAAATATTTTAAATTCTCCACTCATTTTGTCAGCAGTGGAAAGGTTTTTTTTTGATAACTGTCTTGTGATATTGCACTTGTGCTACATTGACTATATTTTTCTAGAATAAAAGACTTCATAGCAGCTTGTGCCATTAAAGCTTTGCAGAGATCCTCTGTGAGATATTTCTCTGTGAACTTTAAGCAATTTAGAAAAATGGAGACTAGAACTGTTTGAATGCCTAGCTTGCAGTGATTATGATAAACACCAGCAAAGGTACAAAAAGAGAAGGTCACTGACTATTTTCTCCCCCAAGGCAGCACTTTCGATTCACTTCTGCCATCTCACTTTGCAGTACTGAAGATGTCCTGGTTCTGGTTTTATCTGCCTCTCCATCTCCTCATGGTGGCTTGCTTGTGTCACTCCATAAAAGCACCCACCACCAGTTCCCAACAGAGCTTCAAGACTGATCTCTTAAATTTCTACAACTCCCTGATACTTGCTGATGGTAAGGAAACTACAATTCACCTGCTGAAGGATATACCTAAAAGGTAAGAGCAAACCAGTCACTCCTATTCTCAGATACTACCCTATGACACTGGTAGCTGTGTGCTACCCGTACAAGTCAAGAATTTCTATGCATCTGCAGAGCTCTATCAGCATCTGTTGAATTTCTAAAGAAATGCCCCGTTGTGCTGTCAAGCTCAAGTGCTCAGAATCTGGAACAAGGCTCTGAGATGAAGCATAGATTCACACAGGCATTTCAGGCAGCTTTCTGTGGTGTTTGCCAGAGCAGCAGCAGAGCTGATACAGAACGGGTGGGCTCCAACAGCAAAGAACTGTGTCACATTAACAGCCTGGCTTCAGAACTGCAGACACACATCAGCCGTCCTACATTCACTGTAAAATACAAGAATACCTAGCAAATTAACTGTCCCCAAAATCAATAGACTATCTGCACAGATATCTTATCAGAAAGACTTCTGCCAGTGTCCTGCATGCTAGAAGTGTTTTTGATGAATGGCACTAAAGCTTGCCAAGATCAAAAGTACTTTGCATGCAGAAACTCCACAGATTCTTCACTTCCCCAACATATCTGAAAAGTTTTCGGCCATATCTAGACATGTAGGTGATATAGATATTACAACTAGCACTGCATGTTGGGTACAAAAGACTGATCTGCTGGTTTGGGAAGAGGTGCACTTCAAGGGGTTTAATGAGACTCCACTTGGGACAGTGACCAACAGACACAGATTTTGACACACACCCGAGCAGAGCGGTCATGGAGCAGAGAGTGAGCCAGATGGTTCAGTTTTGATATGCATTGCGCCGAAACTGGAGCATGGCACATGTTATACAATGTGACCACGCTCACAAGAGTGAAAACAGGACCTCTGCTTGTAAAGGCAAATCGGTATTGAAATCTCAAATAAAAGTGAATTTTGCTATGCTTTTGTTGCTTAATGTTAAGATTGCAATTAGGAAGCAATACCCCCTTAAGTTTAGCATGATCAGGTAAGAACCTTATGAACCCCAGAATCATCCAAACAAGAAACCAAGAGATGGCAAGGTTTGGCTTAGAGTAAAAGACTCAAGAATGTGGAACTGTTTCCAGTGAAGCTTGACTCTGGCCCAGTAGCCATATGCTGAAAGTAAGCCAGACCTCTAGACTGACATGGTCTATCCACAATGACAAGGCTTGCCTCACTAATGAGCAGAAAAACCCTTGAATAGCCTTCATTTAACTGCATAGTGATAAACCCAAGTCCAAGCATTTCTATGGCTGTATACAGTCCATATACACCAAAACAACAGAAATAAACAGAAGACCAAAGGAGTGAGACAGGACGCTGGGCTGCTTTAAATCAGAAATCAAAACCAATGTCGCTTTGTACTCCTCACACACAGCAGCCTCTGTCATGAAGGCTAGTAGGTTAGAACTGGCCTGGATTAAACTGCCATTGACATCTGATAATGTTCAGGACTGGCTAAAATCATTCTGTTGCATCCACTTCATCTGACACCCAGGAAGACCTAGATATGCTAGCACATGTAAGGGAGGATAGGCTCAAAGAGCTTTCACTGAACTCCAGTCAGGAAATCCTGGGAAAAAGCATATCAAATTCCTCAGAGTTAGCCAGCGGGTGGTTATCTAGAAGGCAGTGGGTTTAATCACATTCATCATCCAAAATAACCAGGTAAGTACTGAGATAGGATATTCATCTGAAGTAAAATTTAGTGGAAAAATATTGTCAATGGTAAGTGGATAAAACTTCCAGTAAATATTTGTGAATTAGAAAAAAACCACAGCATGTGTTCTTCCCAAAGCTGAAGATCTCAGACATTCACCATCCCCTGCTGTTGTTGCACCTCAAAGGGGAGCAGCCATTTCTACCCACAGTGGAGTGACCCGCATCAGAATGGCCGACTACAAGGTGCCTCAGGCAGACTTGAATTTCCTGTCACTTTCCTTCTGGTTTTAACCCACATACACAGGTACTACTTTGTTTTGGAGGAAGGCAGAGCCCTTGCACCTTTCACGATAACAGTGACCCCCTGTGATGTTCCCATCGAATGGAGCATGCTTGTGCAAAAGGCCTCAGCAAGTTTCCTTGGAAAAGCAGCACGAGGTAAGACCTCCAGTCTGCCTGAGCAGCGACAGAGGAAGCAGAAGTTACTCATGAGGAGCCGCGTTACAGGAAATTCCCCACAAACTTAAACATCTCGCGCTTCCCTCTTCTGCAAACTGCCACGGGCTAAAGAGCGCATCCCTGGCTCCATGGGAGAAACATGGGACCCCATGGGATTTTGCCAGAAACCAAAATAAATTAAGGATTACATGTGAAAAAGTCTAAATCAGAGGTTAATATTTGGGAACAACCCTGGCTCTTCAGGGCTCCACACACAGAGATCAGCTTCATAAGCTGTTTGTACTGGCCCAAACTTTCCTCTCCTGCCCCAGTTCTTTTTCTGTGGCTTAAGCCACTTGAACCAGTCATTTTGCTCCCCAAAGCAATGCAGAAAAGATTTAGTTGCTTATTTTTCTAGCAATACCATCTACCATGGCAGTGGGCATTATGCTGCCTTTAGCCTAAGAGGAAGTTCCATTCTCTTTCATGATTTTTTGAACTTATTTTTCAAACTACAATCTGAAAGCTGCCATTAACAAGTTCTTACCTGTCAGGCAGGTACACCTGACTGAGGAAGTCAAATAATGTTTCTCTGAAGTGATAAATTTTCCCTCTTCATAGGAGAGAATGGCACACAACTAAACCAAAGACGACTTCTTTCGTAAAGCGTGAGTTTCCTTGAAATAAAGTACCCAGAGATAGCCATTGAAAGAAGAAAATTTTAGATGCATCAGGCACGATACAAGTCAAATTTTGCAAGTTGTGGTTTTATTATAGTCTTTTTGAAAAATATAATTCTGCAACTGCACTACTAAAATAAAAGCTACTCAAATTTTGTTTAAATAAATTGCCAGTAGCAATAAGTATTTTTAGTTATAATTATTGTTTCCAGGAAGAAAACAGGATGTTCCCTGACATATGAATGATAAAATCTATGCAATGTGCTTTATTTCACATCTGTTAAAACAAAAGTTACAAGTCTGCTTTTTGCCTGCAGGTGATCATGAGATACAAGAGGTCTCAAAATCTCAGAAGGCTCCAAGCATGGTGTCCACCATTTTTAACTACAAGGGAAATTCTGTAGAGACTTACATGGGTATGTCTTCTCATTCTGCCCTTTACATGCTAGAGTTCTTATCCACTGAGCGAGACACACACATTACAGTGTACTTAACAACTAACGCTACATCTGGACACCTCTATCCAGAACTACCAATGGATCCCCGCATAGATGTTATTGGCATTGGGCATACAACAGTGACTCTGACCTGGAAACACAGTCCTTCTGTCTTGCAACATAGAGAAAACATCCAGTACTGTCTTCTAGTTAATGAAAAGCACAACTATAAGAGCTTATGTGCTGCTGAGACAGCAATCAGGTCCTCTGGAATGAAACTGCCGCCTACGTTAGCTTTGTCTCTCTCTCCATACCTTCTTGAACCCCAGCAGGTGATGATATTGTCCAACAGTGAACTGAGCATCATCAACAAAGCGAGTAGTGGGGAAGTCAGGCAGATATGCATGGGTATAAAGAACACTTACACAGTGCCCAATCTCAGTCCCAGCACTCAGTATTACTTTGATGTTTTTGTTGTCAATCTCCTCACAAATGCCAGCGCTGCTTATACTGGGACATTTGCAAGAACTCTGGAAGAACCTGAACCTAAGGTGATGGAGCTGAAAGATGGGAAAGTGATTCAGGTTGTCCTGGATGGGAAAAAACATAAATTCTACAGTCTGCAGTACCAGGCAAGGCATAAAAAAATACAATTCACCTTTCAGTTGTGTCGTGGCCAAGTACGGGTTCACATAACAAAGAATGGTAAAACAGTGGCATTGGAGAACATCTCAGGGCTGAGATATTTCTCACTGAAGGGAAAGCTGCTGGACACGTATTTGGTGCAGCTGAGGTCCACAGAGGAGTCTAATTCTTCTGTGAAAGTACAGGTGTCCCCCCATTTCCATAAGCCCTTATTCCCACTTCTTCCAGAGAGCTTAAAAATCAAGTCCTTCAGTAAACTGAGGACCTGCAACTCTGTCACCATTGCCTGGCTAGGAACACAAGAGGAGAGCAAGTACTGTGTGTACAAGAAACAGATTGAAGAAGATCAAGTCTGGGTGGAACTGCGGAACATGGACAGGTGCTCTGGACCTGAATCTCGGCACAAGTCAGAGAAAGTGCTGTGCAAGTATTTCTACGATATAAATCTCCAGCGAGCTGTCACCACAGAGACCATCAAAGGGCTGGATGTGGGAACGCTTTACTTGTTTGATGTTTATCTCTTTGGGCCATCTGGCATCTCCATCAGGTATCACAGCAAAGTTGTGAAGACCAGAAAAAAATGTTGAAGGTTTTTGAAGAAATGTTTTGAAGTGAGTGAATGAAGACTACTATCAAAGTCTATGCCAATCCATGCCATAGCCCATGCAGTTTAAAATATGCCAACTCACAAAAAATTTAAAGCCGTGAGATTCTATGGAGGAAACATCTTAGTTGTCTTGATCATTATGCTTACTTTTGCATCTTCTCTCGTGTAAGAGTTCTTTTTTCCCCTCAGCTGTCTCATTCAGACATCAAAAACAGACCTGTGAAACAAATCCATGTGCATGGAAATAAAATACCCAAAATGGCACCCGTGAGAAACAGATTGGTTACCTAAAATGCTTCTGAAATCCAATCCAGAAGTGATGGGAAATGCCTTCTCAAGCAGCACACATCATTATACTCAAGTCCCAGAGTTTTTCACTTGGTGTAGCTCCATCACCTAATGAGGAACAGAGAGATCTCACAAGTCAAGCTGCTCTTGAGAAACTGAACTTCCCCGCTGCTTGAATATGGATGGAGACACAAAGAAATTTTAAAAAGCAGTGGAACTGGTATAAAGCTCCACACCTTGATCAAAGCAGGCTGAAACACATCTTCCCTTACTACCTGCATGTTTGCTTGGCTTTCATTTCTATAGAGAAACTGTGTTTGGTTAGAAACAAGCAAAATTGACGCCAGCAACTGGTTCTGGAACCAGCTTTTCTGGGGAGTATACAAATACACTGCTGTGCTGCTGCCCATTGAGGACATCAGCAAGTGAGGAAACTTGCCATGGAAAGGAAGTTTTTATCTATAGTCTCTGATATCAAGCCGATGTCCATCAGCATGTGACACCTGAGTGTAACATACTCACTCTTTACATCCTTAACCCAGTCTATATTAATGAATGCATTGCTTTAGGAAAAATTAAATGTGATTTTCCTATCAAATATCATGGAGGGAGCATATTTGTAGTAAAAATCCTGACAAACACTTATTTAGTTGTCTTGTTTTCTTGATCACCCTCCTTAGATGATAGGAGACATAATATAAAAAAAATTGAAAAAAATCTGAAGTCTTCATAAAAACCCCTTACACTCAATTTCAGCTATCATCAGAAAATATTTTGCACAGAGGCTGTCTGGAATTTACATATACAGAGATATGATAGATTCACTGACCCAGAGGTTGCCAGAGAAATCTTGCCTGCTGTAATTCTTTTTACCCCACAATTGCACTAAGCAAAGATACAAATGATTAAGTCCGTTATTGTATATTTCAGAAGTTTGTGTGCAATTCAGGGTCATCAAGGTTCTAGTTTACTCTGAATAATTACTACCTCCAAGCATGCTTGGAGGCGCTTGGTAAGGACTGAGCCCACCCTCTGTGCATACACAAAGGATCATGTGCTTCCTGCTCCTGAGACTTTATAGCGTTGTGCTCCCTGTATGGTGCTCGCTACACATTAGCGGACTCATTACTCGCAGAAGAAGGGTTCTTGCCTTTTCATGGGATCAGCTGCAATATCTGGGCTTTGGCTAGGCTTCACATTCCTGCAGGCACTGCTCTGTATTGAGCTGTGCCATGGCAGGAGCCGTGTGCTCCGTGGCCTCCTTCCCACACTCTGCGGGCCTTTCGGCTAATTACAGGGGCTGTCAGCTGCACCGCCTGCTTTCCAAGGCAAGCCTTCACTTCATTTTGCCAAAAATAGTCTGAGCTCAAAGAGAAACAGAGGTCATCTCCACTTGGAAATCTTCACGTTTTCATCTGCCTTCCTCCTCAATTTCAGGCATTTATATTCTGGATGAACATCACTTACATGCCCTCCAAAAGACTGTAATAACAACCATAATAATAATAGAGGAGGAACAGGAAGATCTGTTTAACTGCACATATAACATATTCTTAATCCACTGCCCTCAGCCTGTCAGAGCATTAACCCTTGCATTTGCCCTCTGTACACAAATGCCACAAAAATGTCATTAGAAGAGGAAGATGCCTTGGCACCTTGCCTGATACCAGTGCCTCTACTGAAGTATATTTTTCACAACAAAACTGGCTTTAGACCTCTCAGCACAACCTTGGTTTAGGGCTGTAGCCAAGAGTTCTGAGGAAGGGATAGAATCAGTCTGGGAGAGGGCAGGGGGGTGAGCAGTCAGAGGTGACACGTGAGCAAAGTCTTGGTGTAGCACTGAGGTGACTGACAGTTAATCAGAATCTGTATGGAAAGAAGCGCAGCTTTGGAGGGTCAGCAGATATTTCAGGGGGACTTTGAGAAGACCCAAGAGATTCTCTTCCTCCCAGCTTCACCAGCTCCCTTCACATCTCCCCAGCTGTTGCCACGTGCAGAGGACTGGCTGAGGCAGAGACCAGCAAGTTCCAAAGACCACAGCTTAGTGCTCCTGCAGCCCAGGCTGTGACACAAGCAGAGCAGTGACTAGCTGGTGCTAGTCCTTCAACTCACGGGAGGAGCTGCCACTCACACACACCAATCCCTCTGTCAAAGGCCCCTGTGCACAGGAGGGAGAGCTCAGCTACAGAGAGGAATATGCTGCTCTGCCAAAACCGATTGCCTCTACTATAAGCAGAGCAGGCAACCTACCCTCCAGGTAGCAGCCCACTTCGCTTATGTGTGCAACCAGCCATGGTCTGCAATACCGACCCCAGGAACAGCAGGCACTATTCCTCTCCATTGATCTTTCCACTGTGATTCTGCCTGCACACACCAGATCACAAACCTGTTTTCAATTCACTCATGCTCATACCCTGCTTATGAGGTAGCTTTTGGGTGCACTGGATTTTAAGCGGGGTGTCACTTTGCTGCTGACTGCTGTCCCGAGAGTGAAGTTTCGGAGGTTTATCCACAACAAAACCAAAGGTGCTGTGTTACACCATTGGTGCTCCTCCTACCCCCACCAACTGCTCATGTGCACAGCTCCCTCTCTTCAACACTTGGAAGCCCTTCTCTTTCAAAGCTGTTTGGCACCTTTCTGTCTTCTCCCCCTCCCATTTGACTAGTGCTTGCCTACTGCAGTCTGACCATAAACATTTCCCAAGCCACACTCGCCTCCTCCTTTTTCTATGTGCTTTCTGCATCTTCTTTGCTGAACTTCTAAGGAAACTCAGTTCCTTCAGTCCAGCCTGTCCTAAACTGTCATCAGCTCTTTCTATCTGCTCCCCATCCCTGCTGAATCTGAGTCATATAGGAAGTGCAGACAGACATCTTAACAAAGAACATTTCAAGAGCAATGTTTTGCTTTTGTGGATCATTTAAAGCAAGCCCTCAACATTGTTACCAGACCAAATTATTTTTCCTAGTGTTCAGTGGTGGGTCCCAGCTTTTGTGTGCTTCCAGATATTGTACCTCATGTCCTGTCACAGCTGAGATCAAACTCTGAGGCCACGCATCTCTTCCCAGCGTCTTTACAGAATTATTCCCATTGCTAAGCCCCCCCTCCATGTGGGAAGTAGAGGTCAGGGGTACCAAAACCAGAGAGGGCAAGTAATAAGAGAAAACAGGTTACATATCCACATCTCCTTCCCCTGTGGGCTCAACCTCACAAATCACCATTTGCATCCTGGAAATGAGGTGCCAGTGTCTGAAACAGTGAAATAACAAAGAACAGGGTTCTAAGTTTGCCACTGTGTGTGCCTGGAAGGCACAAAACAGTACAGCAAGGGGCTCTTCAGCATCACTGCCCAGTATTTCGTACAACTGCTACTGCTGGAAATTTTGAAATGTAACTGAAGACAGTAATAATTGCTCATTTAAGTTATACACTTTGAAAGATACTGCTACCTAAAACCAATGTAGAGGTTTCTGACAGCGGGTTCAAGGATTGATGACATTTATGAGTTAATATTTAACTGACATTGAGAATCATCTATTTTGTCATTGCTTTTTCCTCCTGTATTTATCAGCCCATTTATTCATTTCCTATTACTTTGAGTTTCCTAACAACCGTAAATACCCTTCAAAGCAGATCTGGTAGTCTTTTAGAAATTATTCCCTATCGGCCCACAAATACATTCATGGACACATTCACAGCTTTGAGCATTTTTTTTTTTTTTAATTTCATCTTCGTATGTTTTTTTCTGGCTAATGCCTACCCACTCGGAAGACTTGCTTCTAGCTTAAGCAACAAGTTAAAAATAGTCTTGCTATTTTGGCCCCAGGTACTGGACTGATCTCCTGCTCACTAATTGTTTTCAAAGACACAGAGCTGGTGTGTTTGTTTACAGATATACACATCACCCCCATTGTGGGCTTTATTATTAGTTGTTGTTGCCTTTTGGTAAGCAGAGTTTGTGAACCATGGACACTGCAGTTAAACATCCTGGCTTTGCACAAGGCTTAAAATCTAATTTTAAAGTCAAATAATATTAGCACTGACAGGAAGTACAAACCAGTGACCCCAAAATGCCAAAGGCTTTCAGGTGCTGTTAGAGCAACTGAAGCTCTCTGGCATTTAGAGAAAAATGGATGACTTGGCCACTGAACACTCATTCAGTGAAATAACAAACCCAGGCAAAACAAAACAGATTATTGTATCTTTGGGGATGAAGGTGAACAAAGACGCATGACTGCTCACTGTTACCTATTTTGCACATGCTGGATTGAGAAATCAGTGTAACAAAGCACAGACAGGTGAATGCGCTGCTCTTGCAAAACAACTGCTATTTCCTGGGCAAGTCTGTCAAGCAACATTCAGAAATAGCATTGTAAAAATCAGCTAAATTGACTAGAAGAGGCAAACAGTAAATACATCACATTCTTGCATTGCATGCGTCTGCAAAGAAACATGATACAACTCGAGGATGAGCCTGGAGGAAACTGGGCTAACAACCACTGCTGGCATGAGCTGCCATCGCTCCAGCAGATGCCCAGCAATGGCTGAGCATCCCAGGCAGCAGATGAAACACTGGGCTGCCAGCATGAGAGGGCAGCGGCAGCTGTATGAGAAGCCGAAGGAGCTTACTTGATAAGGCTTATCAGGAGCAAATATTTCAGCAAATTTAACAAGCCAAGCATCTCGCTGATAAGATTAAGGCAGAACAGACAGAAGAAAAATCCAAGGAGCTTACATTTTATTTTCATTTACTCTTTCGCGTGTTCCAAGTTCATTTTTTTCTCCTGTTTGTTTAAAATTAAAGAGCATAAAAAGTGACAGCCAAGAACTGAAAAGACAGGCACTTACTGGAAGGACTGTAACACTACAGCATCACAGAATGGTCGGGGTTGGAAGGGATCTCTTTAGGTCATCTGGTCCAACCCCCCTGTCAAAGCAGGGTCACCTACAGCAGGCTGCACAGGACCGCGTCCTGGCAGGTTTTGAATATCTCCAGAGAAGGAGACTCCACAACCTCCCTGGGCAGCCTGTTCCAGTGCTCCGTCACCCTCAGAGGGAAGAAGTTCTTCCTCATGTTCAGACGGAACTTCCTGTGCCTCAGTTTGTGCCCAT
>Ga0065711_1036534_pt1 | contig 20887 bp, 18 predicted proteins | sample Hoacrofraction12_FD_59098 | JGI IMG/M metagenome (GOLD analysis project Ga0065711, IMG submission 59098) | Hoatzin crop microbial communities from Cojedes, Venezuela - Epithelial fraction 12 v2 (version 2) | ecosystem: Host-associated > Birds > Digestive system > Esophagus > Crop | place...
TGTTCCTCATTTGCCCCCAGGCCAAGCTCAATGCATTCCAGTTGCTCCCTCACATATAGAGCAACTCCACCACCTCTCCTTGTTGGCCTGTCTTTCCTAAAGAGTCTGTAGCCATCCATGACAGCATTCCAGTCATGTGAGTTGTCCCACCACGTTTCTGTGATGGCGACCAAGTCGTCATCATCATCATCGTCCTGCTGTATAATGGCTTCCAGCTCCTCCTGTTTATTGCTCATGCTACGTGCATTGGTATAGACACACTTGAGAGCTTCTGTGAGATGCTGGGTCCCAATTTCCAGACACTGGATTAATAGCTAAATTTGGCCAGCCAGAAACCCACAGAAACTGCTCTTCTGCCCTCCAAGGCCATGTGGAACAGGACCTTCATCATCTTCACTACCTTCAGCGGAGGAGTCCTGTACCCTGGCCACTACCAACAGGCGATTTCACACCCTGGCACGGAGCACATCCAAGGCCCTGACAGAGAGCATCTTCCCTTTACAGCATGGTGGGGATTAAAGCCTTGGCTTACTTCAGCTGTGGTGACTTCTCAAGAGGAGGTAAGCAAGCCCGGGACAAGATCACATAAAGCCTTCTAGGTAGTGAGGAGCACCTTGAACACTGGGCCACCGGGCAAATAGCTCAGTGCACAGGTTTCACTTCTTTGCCTCCTGCAACGCCTGCTTACGAACCACCCACTGGCTTCCATCTCTGTGGGATTTCAGGGCACAACTTTGTCCTAAAGTGACAAAAATGAAACTTTGTCCTCAAGGGACAAAAGCACAGTGACAATGGCAGGATCCATGTGAAAGGAAGATCTCCTAGCTGGCGCGGACTGGAAAAAGCTAGCACAGGACTGGCAAATAGCTCATGGAAGAACAACCATGTGCCAAGGTACACATCCATCACTCACGACGGCGGGTGCACACCCAGCAAAAGGATTCACATGACATTTGATTATCACCACCAATGAATTGGGATGTGAAAACAAGAGATGCCTCAATTCCCATCACTTGCTAGAAACAGAGCAAACACCATACCAGAATGATCCAGCATGCCATGCCCAGCATCGTTTGGTCAAAGTACCCCAGCATCACATCTAGCCACAGCAGAGTCCTTGCTCCTCTACCACCTCCTTCGTTAAGGTCCAGCTATTCCTATGGCGACCGCTGTGAGCCAACTCCTATGCAGTCCCGTGCTAGTGATGCTTTCTTGTTACAGCAATTTTGCTCCTGATGTACTCAAACAGGCTAATGCAAGCACAACCTTCAAAGTACAGCTTGGCTCTGGAGGTTTTGGCTCTAACCAGCACACTCGTCAGTCTGATGTAACACTGGAGTAGCTATACCACATCAAATTTTATCATATGCCTTTTCCCCAAGAAGAAGAACAACCATGCAGGCACATCTAGAGCTGCAGAAGTGTTTCAGATATAATCTAGTAGCTAGCGATGGCTTTATACTCCACCTAACGTAGTATCTGTGGAATAGGGAGCGCCATACAGTCCTGTAAACTCTTCTTAAATGCCTTACTTATGCTTAAGTGACCAGAAATTGGGAAAAGTGGTTCATTTTGCACTGCAAAACCACAAAGATGCTGAGTTTACTGCAAGACATTTAGAGGCCTTAGCCAGTTTGGGTTGGAAATGGCCTTCAAGACAAACGGTTGATTATTCTCCCTTCATGCAGAGGGGTGGACGAAGGCCAGGATGAAGGGCTGCAAGTTAACAGAAACTGGGCTGCCTGCTTTGAAGATCAGTTCGGGATCAAATCTGTCCCTGGGTAAGCAGAACAGGACACTGCAGAACCTCCCACAGAAAATATAGCAGAGGAAAAGAAGGTTTTTGAAATCATTGGTCAAAGATCTGAGGGTTTTCAAAGGAGCATTTACCAAGTTAAATAGGTTTCTGTTTCGAAATGTCATTTTGGAATTGGGTGTATTGTTTTCTTTAATTGAGTGTTTAGCTCAATCAGACATTCTTCTGTGGCATACTCTGACTTAAGTGAAATCACATTTTTGACAGGAAGATTTTCTAGCCAAAATCTTCAGTCAAGATCTGCTGATTAGCAACTTGTGACTACAAAAGATTGTATCTGCATCTATTCACAAATGCATGTGCACACCTGTGCACACACACACAGAGTATCCATGAGTAATTTTTATACCACCTTGATCAATGCATTTCTCTTTCAGCAACTCTTTTCCCAATCTTCAAGATAAAAGTAACACTCATACATGGTTATTGAACGTAGTCTTGTAGAAACCTAAGGGTAGAAATCGCAAAGAAGTAAATGACTAGCTCAAGTGGTTTGCTTCAAGCTCACGAGGATCTATGAAACACTTTCTTTTTCACCTACTCTGACAGCTCTGCTACTTTTCCTTCTGATTTTAAATATTTAGAACTCACTTCCATTTGTGCTAGTGCAATTGAGTATGTGGCATGTTTGCATATCACTCAATTTAAACTAAGGTGCGTCAGAGCAGTTGACACTACAGCCGAGATGATACAGTGGATACTGAAGATCAGTCTCAGCGTTTAATGCCTTATTGCGGGATGCTAGGAACAAGCGAGTATCATATATAATCCCAAACAGAACAGAAATAATTTTTGCAGAAATATTTTCTTTACTGCTTGAGATCAGGGACGGAGAGCATCAAATGTTTAACTCCTCCACAACGAAAACACCAAATCATGTTCAAACATGATTTCCTGGCATCATTTCCCAGTGGTAGTGAGGCACTATGATAATAAAACCATTCAGCAATTTGTAAGGTTGACAGTTTTGCAGAGCTAGCAAATTTTCTTCTGAATAATCAGCTATCGATTCAAATTACCCTGTAAGCATATTGCTAACTCCTCAGCATTAGGATTTTCAGTATGAGTGTTAAGATAAGATCCCAGTCTAGAATTACTAGAGTTGTGCTGCATTTTGACACGCTACCAGACCTTGCCAAAAGGGCAATTTTCTGGAAACAATCAATACACATTACAATATTTTAAGACCACAGATCAATTGAAATCATTAAACTCAAAGTGAAAACTATATATCCTTTAGCGTAGAATTTGTCTGACTTCCTTTAGACACTTATCACAGAAGGAAAAGAAACATCTGCTAGTCTTTCTTTCTGCAGCAGAAACACCTCCTGTAAACTAGTCACGTAAGCTGCTTTTAAGTTCTAGGTGTTAGAATTCAGACTATGAAGCCTATTCTTAAATGGCAATGGAGTAATTTTCAATGAAGAGATGTTTCAGCACCAGCTACATAACAAAGACTAAAAACTGAGAAAAACAACTTTCTGCTCATGTCTGCAATGAGTATTTGATAAAAACATGACTTTTTCATCTTAGATCAGTTTTTTACAATAGGGCTTGATACTCAGGTCCAACACAGAAAAACATTGACACAGGTGAGCTTCTTGTAAAGGGGCGATAGCAATATAACCTAACTTTCAATCTCATACCATGCCTTTTACTAACTGCACTCTGTTCTGTTTGTTCAATTTCTTAAAACAGTAATGATAGTAAAAGTGTCATCTCCTTTATATTATATGAAACACATAAACTTCAAATATCTACTGTGCAAGGGCATTGTTCAAGCTGCATCTGCAGCCCCACTACATCTCAGAGGCTTCCCGGGAGCCTGGAACCTCCTGCCAGAAACGTGCTTTACGGGCTGAAGTCGGTGCAGAGCTCAGCGTGCCGAGTCCTGCACTTGGGTTGCCAGGCTTTGGAAAAGCTCCAGCAGAATGCCTGAGAGACTCCAGTCTGATGAAATTTGTAATCCTATTATTTACTACCTTAGCAAGGATTGTTAGGCATACACACGCTTTTCCTTGTCCTCTACACCTCTCCTGTGCTAGTTTCAGGCGTTATGTTATAGTAAACGAGTAACTGATGTGCTTTTTTAAAGCATGGAGCAAGCAGTCTCCAAAAAACTGGTGCTACAGGCTCTCTGTGGAGTGTAATCCCCTACAGACATCTGTGGGCGGTGGGAAAGTACTCAGTACTGAAGGGTTGAGATGCTGCCCAAACGTAGGCACCCACCTTAGCTTGCCCCAGTGGTCTGGTCCCCGTGCGATCACTGGGGACATGCGGCGATGACATGTCGGATGACACTTTCTCTCCACCACAGGGAGCACAGACTGCAAATCAAAGCACCCAGACCAGGTACAAACACCTGCCTCCTCCAGCTTCTGCTTCACCATCTCCAGTCTTGCCAAGATTTCTACAAAACAAGTCACAGGCAGCAGCTGGCAATGGTCACTGCCGATGATGAGGATGGTGGGAAAGCATGCCCTGGAGCCTGGTTTCCAGCAGAGCGTGCTGGGACCCTTGTGCCACATCCACAGCTCTGTGCTGCTGTGAGCTCCTGGGAACCTGTGGGGAAACGCAGCCCCAGGCCTGTGCTAGATGGGCCTTTCTGTACATCTCCACATAGCTGTGTCCAGAGGCTATCTGCAGGCACTCGGGTTCACATGACCTCACTTATTTTTTTTTACCTAATTAAAAAATTTGTAAAGGATGCCACAGCAACGTGGGCAGTAAGCTCCCCATTTCTCAGCAGGAGCTTGCGTCTCTTGATGTCAACAGCCTGAAGACCTCTTGTGAAGAGACCACACTTTACTGTCCCTTGCTTGAGGCACCCTGTGATTTCCAACCCTGGGCAGAAGCCACTTGTCCCAGCTGGTGGAGGATCCTGCCCTGTAGTCGTTGGGACCGACATCCAGATCTTCCCATCAGCTTGGTGCCCGCAGTGAAGACTGTCTGTGGGTACTCACGTGGTTCAGAGCTCTCTCACCATTCCCCATCCAGATCATTTGTATTTTCTTCCCAAAAGCAGCACAAGACACAGCTGCTTTGGCTGCCTGGGCCAGCACGAGTATGCCACTGAGGGCAGGTGGCAAATGCCGCAGTCACGAGTCTGTGTCCCCCACTGCAGCTGGAGCCGATGTCTTTGTGACAAATCCTCTCCTCAGTTCCAGCTTCACCTTGGCTGCAGGCCATATTTAAGTAGTTTTCCAGGGGCACTGACCTGCAGCTCCTTAAACGGCTCAGTTTTCCAGTTCGCCTGCAAACCGCTCACCAGTGAGAGCTGCTACCTGCCCACATGGCTGCTGCCCGCCTGCCAGCCTGAACGTCAGCTCTCTCCTCGTTGGGACTGAATGAGGGCTGTAAAGTCGCTTCTCTCTCTGCTGACAAAGGATGGGAGACGGGGCGGGAGCACTGACCCACCTCACCAGGGAGACCTGGCAGCGCCGCGGGGCTGGATGTGCTCCATGAGCGAGTGCGGGCTTGGAGCCTGTCTGGGGCATCGCGCCGCAGGCTGCTGTGGCCCAGACCCAGGCACCGGCTCTCCCCGCCTGCCACAGAGACCTCCTGTGGGATGCAATCCTAAAGGCAAATCCGCATTTCCACCCAAGCGAGTCTCCTGTGTCACTCAGGAGAAGAAGGGGCAGCAGGCTGGAAGGAGAGCGTAGAGCTTGCATGGTAAAAACAGGCTCTGAAGAATATGCCCTCTCTTGACTTCAGAAACATTAAAAAGCAGGTTTTCATGTGCTCAACAGGCAGCAGAAACTCCAGGAGAGGCCACAAATGCTGGTACACGGCAAAATCCTGCTGATAAGGTATGCAGATGGGCTCCATCAATAAACCCTGATGGAGACAGCTGATACCAAGAGACAATCCCTGCCCCGGAGCTGGCAGGGTCAGCGCCCCTCACCACACCAGAACACACACAGTCTCCCGAGAAACCCAATATATACTCAGGAACGGGGACAATTCCCCAGTCCTTTCATCTGCTGCATTAACCAAGTAGCTGTGACCTGCCTATCTGGTTAGATAATGGGCTGTAAGGTATCTCTATTGTAATGGATTTATTAAAGACCACAGCAAGCACATTCCTCCCTGCAGGAAAAAATACCTTAATCTACTGCAAACTCTCCTGGCAAAGGCTCCTATTTGAACAGACCAGAGATACAAGTTTGTTCTGGTCTGGACAGTGTTTGAAGTTTCTTTTCCAGCTAATGAACAGACTTGTTTATAATGAAAGGACAGAGAGCATCCAACTTTCTAAACAAGCGACCTCATGGCGCTCTGTTTTGCAGCCTGTAGCTATGGCTAACCTGCTGCGCAGTCTCTGCTCGCCCCTTTATTTTCATCTCAAATATAAGGAAAGTCTCCTACTAAATCAAAGACCTTATTTTCTTCAACCCCAGCCTCTCTAACAAGACAGAAGAGGAGTCATGGGTCTTCCACCACATATAAACCAAGGGCAAAGAAAATTACTTTCCAGACTAATTCTCAAACCCAAACACTTGCAAGATGTTTTCTTGCCATGCTGGCTTACCTGGCAGCATTGGAACCTAACAGTTGCAGAAGAGCTGGTTTCTACACAGAGATGATTATTTCTAAATAAGGGTCCAACAAGAAATAAAATAAACCAGGCAAGCGTCGGGCCGGGCTCCTGACATGCCTACTGTCCCTGGAGGCACCAAAATGCCGGGGACAGACCCCGCCATGCCTTCCTCCCTCATTTCCAAGGCTCGTGCAGGCACTGGTGGGGTCACTGGAAGGGCTGCTCCTGGCAGTGTGTCCCAGTGCACCGGGGGTGACAGCCACTGGGTCATTTCCAAAAGGCGCCAGCGGAGCAGGCGCTGGGGTCAGACTCACCTTGGCACTCCACGTCTGGGTCGCCCCAGAAGAGCTCCTGGCACTCCCTGCAGGTCCGGCCTCCGAAGCCCGGCATGCACTGGCACTGCCCCGTGAACTGACAAAAACAAACCCCACACCGCAGACGTGACCACCTCGGCAGCTCAGCCCCACGCTGGCGTGAGGGCTGGCCGCCTCAGCACGCCCCACACTGCCCTCACGCCCCACGCTGCCCTCACCTCGTTGCAGGCAGGGCCGCGGGAGCGCGCGGGGTCGCAGCCGCACTGCTCGCAGCCGGCGCCGCTGGCGAGCCGCCACGTGTGCGGGGCACAGCGGTCGCAGGTCAGCCCCACCACGCCGGGGAGGCACCGGCACTGCCCCGTGGTCGCCTCGCACCGGCAGCTCTCCGAGCCCTCGCAGTCCTCCCGGATGGTGCCCAGGTAGTTGCAGACGCACTCTGTGAGGGAAAGAGCACGGCGCGTCCCGTCAGCCTGCTGCCTTGTTACCGGACTGCCCGGGGCTCAGTGTATTCTCCGAGTCCCAAGAGGTGCAGGTAGACACTGGCACGTCCCAATGCCTGTGGCCAGGCCTGACTAACCCAAGGCTGAACAACACCCAGCATCGCACAAGAGCCCTCCTCATGTCCCAGGCTGGCCAGCTCTATGGCTTCTGCCCCGGAGACAGGAGCCCCGTGTTCAGGCAGCTCAGCCTTCCTCCCCTTTTCCTTTCCTCCCCCTGGACATAACTAAAGCCCAAGCCTGCCCGGCTCCTGTCAGCTGGCTACGGTGGCGGATCTGCTTGGAGCAACCGATGGCATGCCAAGCAGAGCAGGGCTCCGCTCACCCGGCCAGCGAGCTGTCTGCCCTGCCGGGCTTCATCTGGTGCCGAGGGAGAGGAGGGTCTGCCTCCCCACCGCCCAGTTCGGCTCCCCGCCACCACCCTTCCTCCCGCTGTCCAGCCACATCTGCAGGGACGCTACTGTAAACAGAGGCTAAACCCTCACCCCACCACCCCCATCTCTGGAGAAGAGGTAAACAAAGACCTCTAACAAGAATGCAAGAAACACCCCTCCGGCAAAAGCCTCCTCCTTTCAGCACTTTAAATGCTGCCCCTGCTCTCCCTGTCCAACACAGAGGGGTCCCCTCCCAGCCAGGAGCCCCACCGAGCTGCAGGGCAGCCCCATGCAACTCGGGCTGGAGGTAATGAGGTTTCCCCTCAGCTCCAAATGCTCCCAGGTAAATCAAAAAGAGTCCAGAGGGCCGCTGCCGCCCCATGACATGGCTGGCAGAGGGGCTGCGGCCGTGTCTCCCCACTCACTTCTGCAGTCCTGCTGCAGGGCACTCCCGTAGTAGCCCTGTTTGCAGAGGTGGCAGTTTTCCCCCTCCGTGTGATACAGGCACTTCTCACACGTCCCCGTCTTCTTGTCGCAGGCCTCCGGGTCAGTGGTGTCGATATTGTTGTTGCACTGGCACGGCTGGCAGGCGCCGCCAATCTCGTCGGGGCTCCCAAAGAAGCCAGACGCACATTCATCACATCGACCGCCTGTTTGAACAAACAGGCACGGTGGGAATCACGAGCACGGCTCGCTAGCGTGCAGTCCCATAAACGGCAAGACTATAAAGGCTATTAATGGGGAGGCTGTTAATTGGATCATGCTCAAAGCAACAGAGGCAGCGCTTGGTGAGACCACGGCAGCTTGGGGCAGCGTGGGTGGTACTGCCTGGGGCACCAAGGCACGGTGCTGCAGCCCAGCTGCTCATCCCCTTGGTTCCACTTCTCTCCGGTCCACCTCTGCCCACCACCAGTCATCCCTTGCCAAAGTGCTGGGGCTGAGGTTCACGGTGGTGCCAGCATCGCCTGCGCAAGCCCCTCTGCCCCGGCACCTTCCAAGTGCTGCCAACCTCCAGCAGCAACACATTGATGTAGGTGCTGTGGTCATATGAACATACCCCTTCTCACCAGCAGGCTCAACCCAACCACCCCCAGCTCCACGCACCCGCCAAGTACCTATGTATCCCACGCTACAGACACACACGACTTGCAGCGTGACCGGATCCTGGTAACAGCCGCTGGCAAACTGGCGTCCACTCTCGGGGCCATCAGGGCAAGGGCAGGGGCGGCAGTGGTCGCCTGATCCCAGGACGGGGTCTCCGTAGTAGCCAGCCTGGCACCTGCGCAATGGGGTACACGGCATGCAAAGGACCACAGGCAGACAGACTGCAGCCTTGCTGTAACCACGCTCAGGTTTTCAACCGCTGTGAAGAACCAAAGGGTAGAAACATCCTTCTGGCTCTCCCGTGCTGCTCGTGCTCCAAGCAGCTGTGCCCACAGAGGTAAATCTGTCTGGCTTACGCCAGCATAAGAGCAGGAGACCCAAAGCAGATGCTTCTCAGGAGGCTCGCAATGGAGAAAGCCTCTCTGAAGCCCCAGGGTCCAGCAATGTGCTCTTGGCCACTTGGGCAGGCGCTGCTGGGAGGCGCAAGGCTGCGGGCAGGGAAAAGGGGGTCCCCGCTCCCATCCTCCTCCAGGACCAACCAGTGCTGCTCCAGCTCCCAGAGGCTTTCCCTGTGGCTTCACACACACCTATGTGACATTGCCGGAGGGGAGCAGCTGCTGTTCCCCTGCTGCTGTGGGGAAGGAGAAGGACCGGGGCCAGGGTGCGCGCCGTACCTCTCGCAGTTGTGCCCCGCTGTGTGGTCCCGGCAGCTCAGGCACTCGCCGGTGTAGGGGCTGCAGTCGTCGGCGTGGCCGTTGCAGTGGCAGGGCTGGCAGCTGGGGAAGCCCCAGAAGCCGGGCAGGCAGCGGTCGCACTGCCGCCCGTACACCCCGGGGAAGCAGTGGCACTGGCCCGTCTCCACATCGCAGAAGGTGTTGTAAGAGCCTCGGACGTGGCACTCGCACGCTGCAAGGAGAGCAGGAGAGGGGCTGTGTTTCCACGGCAAGCCCTGAACACAGGGCCCCGACTGCAGCACAGCCCAGAGCCAGGGTTTAACGTACGTCGGCATCCACTCGGCCCAAACCCGAAGGTGCCAGGGGCGCATCTGTCGCATTGCCTTCCGACAACGTTGGGACGACACTGGCACTGTCCTCCGCTGGGGTCACACACCGAACTCAGGGAGCCCTGGGGGTCACACTGGCATGCTGAGTGGAGAAAAGCATCAGGGAGAGTGAGCACCACAGTGCAGGACATGAACCACCTGTCTCACCCCACTCACACGCCTTCCCCGTGCAAACCACTCTGCCTGCAAGCACCCTCCAGCTCCAGGCACAGTTTGCCCTACAAGTAGATGGTTACGTACATAATGCGGTCTCGTGTAACAGCGCAGAAATGCTGAATATGATGTTCTTGCAGACGTCTGTCATGGGGGTTTTCACAACACTCCTGCTGTTTTCCAGACACCGGTACCTTTGGAAAGTTTCCCAAGCACTGTTTGTGACCACGTCTTCGCCTGAGCCTCCCACTGTGAATATGTCCAGCGATTTGCAGTGTGGCATGAGAACAAGCTACAAAACAATTTTACAATGTCAAAGTGTCACTTTTTACAAATAGCCTCCACCAAAATTGTGAAAATTAGGTATTATCCCACTTCCTATCATCCTTTTTTGGCCAAAAAGCAAACACCCAGACAGAACATGGAAGGCAAATCATGGTATTTCTCTAGTTTTTGGTGGAATAATTCTGGCATCTAGCAAATTCTTACCAAACCTACCAAATTCTATCCATTCAAGAGAAGAAGGTTGACATTGACATTCATGACATACATGACATTCAATAGCCTCTCCAAAGAAGCTACCCGCCTGCAGAACTAGCTGCAGTCCTGTAAAATACAGCAAAACCTCTCAGCAGAAAAACAACCCACATATTTTGAGACTGAAGAAACCTACGCTGCTTCACATTGTTGAGTTAAAATCTGGCTTCAGCCATAAGCAACGATCTTGTAAAATATTACTTTGGATTTACACAGACGCATGCCAGAGGAGAAAAAAACATTTTCAGGCTTTTAAATACGCTTTTACCCCAGAGCATCCCTGAAATAATTCCTGCTCACAGAGTCAATGAACGTGTAGGGGCTCTCCGTCTCCGTATCCACCGAAGAGTACTGGGGCAGCTCCAGGCGGATGGTGTAATTCAGCCCCTTCTCGAAGCAGACGGGCCGTGGGAGAACAACATATCTGGATTAGGAACAGGAAGCAATTCTTACTTCAAACATCCAGCACCATAAAGTGTTTCAGGTGGCCCTATAAAGCAATCGAGATAACGGAAAGCAGCCAAGACCGGGCAGAACAAAAGCTATGATGTAAAAGAGGCAGTTTGGAGGCTTGTGCAAGTCAGAACCGGAAAAGCTTATCGGCAAGGTAAAGAGTCGTACCGATGTTCACTCACAGGTCGTGCAAACACTTCCCCCCCAAATCAAATCAGAAAATAAGAATAAACTGAAAAATTTTGAGTCTACAGGCACAATGCTATATATGTTTTTATAACCCATTGGAAATTAAATTTCATCCATTTCCAGAGAGGCCACAGCAAACTGAAAACATGACATCACTCTGTTTCAGTGTTTTAAATATTTCTTCTCCTTTTGGCCCACCCAGTTATACTGACCTGGAGCCGGGTGACAGTGAGACGACCTGATTATCATCATCAGGAACTGTATTACCACACCGGCTACCCGTGGGAATCTTGCCTGGGCGCGAGACGCTGATCACAGCTTTTTCCCACTGATCTGGCAACTGCGAGAAAAATAAAAGTTGATCGGCACCAAGCAACAGCCATAAGCTCCCAGGAGCATCCGGAGCTCAGGCCAGGACAAGCGCGCGCACGGATACGGTGGTCACTGTGCTTCAGCAGGGATGGGGCTGCAGCTCCAGAGTCAATGCAGCATCTACCGGCTGCAGGCGTGGGCTGAGACAAGGCAAGGCATCCTCCAGCACGACCGCCCCTCTCCTTACCGCCCAAAAAACCATGACTAGGTGTAGCGGGTCAGCAGCCCCATCTGCAGCACAGCATCAGTGGGGGCTTTGGTGACCTCCTCTCCCCCCACGTCTGGGTACTGCGCCCAAGTATTTCACTGCAGTCAATTGCTGCCAAGCTCTAGGTAAGGAGCTGGGGGGATTTTTCTCTTTCCCTTCATGCTGCAAATTATCCACAGTCCAAACTGACTGCTTGCAAACTCTGGGCTGCAGGCATTCAACATCCAAGAAGGGCCATTTGTCTCCTAAGGCGCATAACGGTGTTTCCATCCATTAGAAGGCCTTCTGTCTGATGCCAAATTTATATTCTAATCTGTCCTGACAGGACTTGTCACTTTTTCATTTGCTCATTAAACAGGTGCTGAAACAACACAATAATGAACAAAAAAGCAAATAATACTAGCGATAGTCCATATCTTCTTGGATTTTAACACATCTCAGACATTCAACTGAGCGTCCATCCTTGTCTGAGTCCTGATGACTCATGGAAGCGCCAGGCTCCTGTCAGTCATGTACCAGCACAGCCAGTGCCTGCCAAGAGGCAGCAGTGCCCGTACTCACAGACCTACCTGCGGCTCGTAGCGGACCAGAATATCGTACTCCATGGAGTAGGGGATGTTGTCGATGTAGAATTCCAGGTACGCCCCCTCAGGGACCCTTACAAATCCTATGCCTGTCCACGATGGTGTGCGGTCCGGCGTGTACTGGCGCTCTATTATGTTTACTCCCTACAGAAACAGGGAACAGAGACCTTAATACCAGTACATTAAATTTGTGAGCCCCACAGGAGTGCATGGAGTGATGAGTTCTGCTGATGGATCACTTCTGGATCACACCATCCATCTTTTGCATCTCAGAGAACACAAATTCTCTTTTAAACCCACTCGCATGCACACTGTTGCCCTTCTGTTTAACAATATACAAAAAGCAAGAAAGGTAAAATAAAACTACACTGCACAAGCCTTCATCCATTTCTCTGTTATAGTGGGGAATGAAATTTAAAAACTTGCTGTGCGTAACTAACCCACCAGCTACGACATCTCATTTGCCATAAGGACTTTCACATCATACTTGTAGCAGTAGGATTTACTACAGTGGCACGTAACTGCTCTATTAACAGCTCAAGCTGAGTGCTAACTACTTCCTGACTACACCGGGCTGCTCCAAACCAAGCCACTGCTGAGGATCACATCTGAAAAGCAGATCACAGCCGTCATGAGTAGGGTGTCACGAAATAGCAGAGATCCTAATCATCGATAGACATCCAATAATCACATCAATACGTGGTCACTCCTTTCAGTCTGAGGTGCCAAGTTTTTATCTGCTACTCTTTATGTAAAGCAAAGAGGGAAAAGGCAACAGAAATCGGAATTGTGTGGTGTTCAAACTTCCCGTTTCAAATATATCTGCATCCATGAATAGTTCTCTCCACAGAACAACATCCTGTGCATTTCTAAGGAAGCTGCTTCAGCAGAAAGGGATAAAATGTAAGGAAATGTCTCTATATGTACACATATCACTTCAGGATGTCCCCTCATGTATTCCTCACACTCTTTGAAGAGAGCCTGGCTGTAAATTATTACCCTGTGGCTTTGCCCAAAGGGTCGGAGCTCCTCAGAAAGGATGGCAGGCAGCACATGAGCAAGGGTATGCAGCTGTGGGGAGTATGGGGGCTTGGTACTGCCCGAAAACCCCTGCAACTCTGTGCCACTTCCTCTCGTCTTGTGCTGGGCCCCTAGCTGGGAATTCAGAGTTTTATTCTGCCACCAGATTTGTAAGAAAGATTTTCAATATTGGCGTTTTTTAGAATGGTTGGTTCTGAATGTTTCAAAAGGTAAACCAGCAGCACATCCCCTCGCTCTCCTTGGCAAGGTGGGTTTTCACGCCAGGCTCCTCCATCCTCGAGCCTCAGCAAGGCCTCAGGTACCACCTCTCCAGCCAGGCAGGCACAAATGCACCAAATCCCCCGTGCCAGCTCACACGCCCTCCGCTGTGGTCCAGCTTCTGCTCTGTGCTGTCTTCCCTCTCCACAGTTATCCAACAGCAAAAATCCTCTGCCTCAGCTGAAACTGCAAAGTGGCTGCATTCTGCCTGAAATAAATTAGGACCACGTGCCCCAATTGCAGGGAAACAAGGATCTGCTGCTTAACAGAAACCACCATCTCATCTCCCTGACTCCTTGCTGGAGGCAAAAATAACTGATGTAACCACCTAGCTGCTGTTAATGTATTAAAAGCAAGGCTGTGCGTGTGGTGAACGGAAAGATCCAGAGACCCTGATGTACCACACTAGCGGCAAAACAACCTAGAGGCAACCTCATTTGCAAAAACACTTTTTTGCACAATCAGTTATGGTTATAGTTATTAATAAAATAAATGCTACTGATGTACAGAAACTCTAAAAGCCATGGCAACGTGCTTAAATGTGCGCTTTGTTCCCCGCCGGTTTCAGTGGCACCAAAGAGAAGAGCCAGTATGAGTGTCCCACCGCTCTTGAGATAAGAGCGGAAGAAGTGGGTGCAGTAGGCACATATGCAGTGGGGTACAGAGAGGGATGCTGACAGGAAACGAACTGTACAGTCATGATCAAAGAAACAGCTTTAAAAAGAAAAATGGCAGTTTCCCCCCCTAAATTACTACATTACTTCTTGGTACTGAGATTAAAGAGTTACAGATTGACGGCTTCTGATACAATTCAGTTTTGTGTTTTCCACATTTTAATTGCAAAACACTCAGGGTATAAAACAGACGCTTCCAACACCCAAATGGTGAAACAGCTTTCCCACAGCTGTCCAGACACACCAGCCCACTAAAACTGCTACTCACGGGACCCAAGCTGGCTTCCTCCGCCTCGTAGATGTAATGATCGAGCGAAATGAAGTAATAGCCAGGTTCCACCTGGTTGCACTGACGTCCAAACATGTGGGGCCGGCATTCGCACTGGCCAGACTCACTGGAGCAGCTAAAATGGAAGAGCATTGAATTTACAACATTTACAACGTTATCTTGGCCATGCTGAGACAGTGCTAGAGCTGTCTTCTGCTTTGACGTTTTAAGTGACGCAGGAGGAGAAATGCTTCTGGACACAGCTGCATCTACACTCGAGATGTTCTCGGGCTCTGCAGCTGGACCATCTGCGCTGCTAAAATGGCAGCACGGTCCCGGGCACAGTCTTGGTTCAAGTCAACTTATCATTCTCCCAAACAACTCCTAGGCTCAGACTGGGAGCAAGCACGGGCAAGGGACCGTTTCCAGTAGGCAGTTTGCATGTGGTTTCCTCTGTTTAGATGATGAGAGGATTTCATGCTACGGATGCAGGCGGTTCCCTGGAGCCAGACGGCAGTCCTGGGAGAGCTTCACTTCTACCACAGACGTAGCCAAGAGGCATGTCTGTCCAGCAAGCCGAGGGCAGCCTTCGGCTCCAAGCCTGCAAGCCACGCAAGCAGCTTATCTGTTCGTATGGGCTCAGGCAAAGTAAGAACATGCATGACGCTGCACGCCCTGGGTTCGTCGAGCTGCTCTCGTACGCTGCAAAGCACATCCCAGGAGGTCACCCACCAGCAGCTATGCCCAGGGGAAAACCATACCTGGCAGCTTAAAGCAGCAATAGCAGTAGGACGGACACAGCCAAAGACATGGCACAGAAAGAGCCATCGCTGGGGAATGAAGAAGGTCTGTCCAGGGTGACAGACAGCAGCTCCACTTCCTTCACACCAAGCCGTTTTCTTTCCTCAGTAGAGCTCTATCTCCAAATTACCTTTTGGTGGTTTTGTTGTTCCCAGAGAGTCCACCACACATTATGAAGAACCCTTGGGCAGGCTACATTTTTGCATGCGCCCAGTCACTTTTTCACAGGAAGGTTTCTCGGTCCATCAAACTATGTCCCTTTCTCTAAATTTGAGTTCAATTTAGAAACATTTTCTGAAGTCAAACTCCTCTGGTTTCCGTGGAAAATCTCCAGGCTTCTCAAGCCCCCATTCTATGAGTAATTTTTAACCGAAACCACTTTTGTAATTGCAGAGATCCACTTCAACCTTCACTTTGAGATGCCAGAAGTGCCCCCAGTGCCCCAGAAGAGGAGCTGGGAAGTTTCCCCTCCGGGGACGGTGATGACTCCCCGCCTGGCTTACAGCACAGGGGTGAATTCCGGCGATGAATTCCAGGCGACGTGTGGCTGCCCCAGGCACTGCATCCCACACCCTGAGCCGGCAATTCCGCAGCTGCGGAGAGGAGCCCCAGGGAGGGCGAAGATCCCACTTCCCGCTGATGCTCCGGAGCAAAGCCGGGAGCTGGGCTTCGAGGTACAGCTGCTCCCTGCCTGTGCCAGGATGCTGCATGTCCCCTCCCAACGTGGTTTTGCAATCACTGGGCTCAGCGCAAGGGAAACAGGCTGTAAAGCCGTACCCCAAACCCCCGGAAGCAGCTGCACCAGGGGAGCTGTTATGATCTGTGCGCAGGGAGCAAACACGGAGGAGTAAATAATCACTAACAACCACATTGCTGTCTGCCAAAGCGTAATAATTCACTCGGGAGCAGAGGGGAGAGATGGCCTGTGGCCATTCCCACGGCGATCCCCACTGCAGACAGGGTGTCCGCAGGCTGTGACGACCTACAGGAGTCATACCAGGACCAGTCCCTGACTCCCCCGGTGTGGTCCCACAGGCTCCGGTGGGAAATGGTTTGTCCACCCCATCAGGAAACTTCTGTGGCTTCAGACAAACGCAGGACATTTCAAACAGTTTGTGGTGGCAAGTGGCAGGGAAAAAAAAAAAAAAAGGCGCAAAGAAACATGCTGCTGTTGAAAAGCCTGGGGTCGGACACGCACCTAACACACAGAAAACTGCTCTGGTCGGAGCAGCAGTCAGGCTACCCAGCACCCCTCTGATTAGGCATTTGAGCCAGGACTTTCCATACTCTTACTGATGCATGCATCTTCAAAACCTACGCTTTCCTCTGAAAAACCTACACCTCCCCAGTGGGCACTTCCAGCTCCCCATCCCACCCCAGGGGCAACACAGCAGTACCATGCAGCTAGCGCGCTTCCCCCAGCGCTGGTGGACAGACAGACAGACTAGCAAAAGGGCCACTTTGGGAGCAAACCAAGAACCAGCCCGATGGCCCATCCCACCGCTTTGATCCTGTGAGAGTAAAGCTTTGACACAGACCATACCCCGGGTCACAACCAAGGCAGAGCTCAAGCCACGGTTGGCTCCTAACCCTGGCTGACCGCAGGCAGAGCTACACTAAAAACAGTTTTATGTGTTCAGCTGCACCGGTGGCACAAACGGAGGCTGCTCAGCATAGAAAAGACATGGATGCCTCTGTCACCCCTTGCTGCAATGAAGATCTGCCACTTTCTGGAGCAGAAAGATGGTCCCAAACATCCTCCTCCAGAGCACATTAAGCCCTGGACGTTGTGGTTGCAAACGAAGCGAAACTCACTGAGGTGAATGATTACAGGAGAGTAACCGGGCTGAGACTCACTTGTTGTTCAGCGCTCCTCCCTGGTCGCAGTCGCACGGCCGACATCCATCCATGTCATTGCTCAGGCCCCAGTGCTCAGGCTGCGGAAGGAAACATCACCAGCGCTGTGACTCGGTGCCAGCTGAACCCCATCTACACCAAAGGCACATTTTGAAATATCCAGCATAAGCTACCCCAGACTGCCTCCCAACTTATGAATCCTGCTCCCTTGGTTGTGGGTCTGACCCCACAATCACCAGCACAACCCCCCCACCTGCTCTCCTCCACCCTGCTGACCATCTCAAGGGCTTGAGGAAAAACCCCACATCTTTCTGCCTAGCTTTAGAAGTAACATTCAGGAAGATCCAAGCTCAGAGACCTCACTCCTACCACACCATTTACACCAGTTTGGGCTCCTGACCCATGAAGAGCTTGGAAAATCACAGCCCAGTATGTCACACCACAGCACACAGCTGCGCGTGGGGCTTTGTGCAGGGCGCTGCCCTTGCAGGGCTGCTACTCTGCAACTCGCTTGTTGGAAAGACAGCCAGACTTGTTTAGCGTTTCCATGCAGTTCACTGTTAGATAAGACAGCCTGTCAGTGTTTATACAAACACATCCAGTTATCTGACAGTGTGTTTCTATAACGCTCCAGCAAGCATAAACACTGTATGGAAATGTACACGTATGAAATAATCCCTGCCTAAAGTAACAGCCTGTACAGCAAGCAGTTTTTTTGGTAACACTGCTTCTCTGACCATTCTGTCTTTCACCCCAGCGAGGGCTCCAGCAAAGCTGCCCCAGATCCCTCATTTTCACAGAGCAATTCACTCCTTATGGTCCCAGGAATCAACCTAGATGCTGTTGCCCGCCTTGACGTGCCTCCCAGCTCTCCGTGACACGGCGTGCTTCATGGCTCCTGGCACCCCGAGATGCCCGCTCAAGCCCGAAAGCCAGGTGCCCGCTCGCAGGCAGGCAGAGATGGCGGCCAGCATCTTGCTCCACGCTTTCCTAACGCCAGCATCTCCTCATTTATTTTACAGTAAGCTACTTACCAGGCAGCGATCGCACTGCTTTCCTGTCACCAGGCGCTTACAATAGCAGTTTCCTGTCTCCGAATCACAAGGATTCCCCCCGGGATGGGTACCCAGAGGATTACACGCACAAGCTAGATTGGGAAGTACAAACAGGCAGGTCAAAACACAGGATCGGAGTTACATGTTGACAGTATTCAGCTGAAATATTCACATTAAAGCTTCCCCTGAATTCCCCAGGACAAAGATTAATTGCACACTTTGCCCACCACCCATCACAGTAAAACTTCCCTGGCTTAGAGACTTATAACTAAAAAAAAAAAAATAGGGAAAATTCTGCTATTTCCACTGAATACACTAGAAGGATCAGTTGGGGAATGGATTTTTAAGGGCGGGTGGACTCCATGCTCCAGCAAGTCTACAAGAATGTTTTTCCTTTAGCAAAAACATGAAACAAAGGGAAAAAAACCACCCCACAAACCAACTTCTCCCGGCTCTAACAGCTCCTCAAAGAGCTTTTGATCACACATAAAGGAACATATGTTTTTACTCACACTGACAACCCGCTGGGTCATTGGCACTCAGGCCATAGAAACCTTCTTTGCAGAGGTCACAACGCTCCCCTTCGACAAATAATTTACAACGGCATTGTCCGGCAATGAGGCCAGTGGAGAAATCAGTGTAGCGATCGCAGATGCCACCATTTTGGGAGCCAGCTGGGTCACAGTTGCAAGCTAAGAAGGAAGCATCGCGTGTGTTTTATTAACTGCTACAAAAGAAAAGGCCAAGTCTCACACTGAATTATTTAAATTCAGCTGCTGTGTAGAGAGAGTGTATTGTTCCTGCAAGTATTAGACATTGGTTGAACACATACTGACCGACAAATTTCCAGATTCTCGAAAACAAAACCAAACCAGGCTCACTCAGGACCTCCAAGACAACCACCTTCCCTCAAAGGGCTTTGTTCAGGAGCATGTCATTGGCCAAAAGAAGGCCACTAAACAGTAAACTCTCCAGGGAACGCCCTGGAAGGCCACAGCAGGGATGCCACGGCCATTCCCACCCCGAGGAGCAGCGCTGCACTTACGCTCACAGACGTCGGGGTCCCGTAGATCTCTCTCAGGGTGCTGGAAGTAGAAGGGCTTGCACTGCTCGCAGTTGCGCCCTACGGTGTTGTGCTGGCAGTCGTCACAGACCCCTCCGCTGGTGTTCCCCGTCGTCATGTACACAGCCATGTCGAAGTGGCACTGGCTGGAGTGGCCATTGCAGTTGCACTCTGTGACAAAGACAGAAAGCAAAGTAAGAGTCTGCTCCCAGGAGAGATGCAAGTCTGCAGGAAAAACACACCAAAGTCAACCAAAAAACATGCAGGACTATACACTGTCACAAGTTCCCAAGTAACAGAATGTAATGCTCACATGAGACTGCAGTCCTGTGTTTTACTTAAACTCACTTTTGCATGCATTACTATTGCGGCCTTCAGCAGGGCGCCAGGGTAAGTCATGGTAGAAATCCAAACACTGTTCACAGTTTAACCCTTTGGTATTATGTCTGCACATGCAGTGCCCATGGACCTGTCATGAAAAAAAGAAAAATAAAAAATAAAGAGGAATATAGTTGGTTATAAAAAGAGGAAGGGGAAAAAAAATGCTCCCAATACTGCAAAATATAGCTAGTACATAATGCCTGTACTTTTCGAGTCTTTAATGCACGTAACTGCACGTAGGAAGACATAAAGGGCCACAGAGCACCCTTCACCTGCCAAGGTAAGGAAGTCCTCTACAAATTTGTCCTTCTTTTCTTACCAGAACTAACGCCTGAATAAATGTTTTCAGACATGAACAAGGAGAGCACAGTTCCACCTCAGTAATCACAAAAGCCTCTTGGACCTAAAAGTTAGCTGTTTATTAGCTGTTAATTAGCTATTAACATGCATCTAGTTATATCAGCACATGAGTAGCCCAGTGCCTTCTTTCCAGCCCTATCCCGTTCTCATAGTAAAGACAACAGACAGTTTGGATGGGTTTTATCCGTCAGCCCCAGACTCTGCCTCTACATGCACAGAGCAAGCACTAAGCAGACCAACAGTGACTGCGTGGCAGCCGCTGCCTCAGCCGATGGGGACTGCAAGCACTGGAGCCCTGATTTTGCAGTCAAGGCCAGTCTTGCTGCTGCTCCGGTGGAGACACTCACGAAAGCGCAGGGCAACGGAGCATGCCTGCATCCCACAGCCCTGGGGCAACCCACACAACCTCCCCGCAGGCCTCCACATTTCCATCCAGTTAACAACTCACTCATTAACAGGCGTGCTATAACTACTTGTCAGGCAAAACTCATGGGGAAAACCAGAATCCAGAAGGGATGTGCCACTTGTGCAGCAGTGTACAGCAGCGAAGGCAGCAGGATTTTCCTTCAGAGCCTGCTGATTAGGGCTACAGCCTCCACTTCTCAGCTGATAACGACCGCTACAAATGCAGGTAGAGTTTGATTCACAAAGGTGGTTCATCTTTTGATGCCTCTATTCACTTCAGTTTTAGGGTAACCACGTCAACCCACACACCCATCTCTGGCCCCACAGGGTTACACTTCCTTCCTGCATTCCTGCCTTTTAATTTCACCAGCTCTTTAACATAATTACAAAAGGAATGCCACAACAATTTTCACCTAAACTGAGCTCTCTGTGCTTGATTAAAACCAGTAATGGCAGATATGTTTGCTGAGGAGGAGGCTAGTTTTAACAGCTTTCTCCTTTGAAAATTAAGGGGGGGGGG
>Ga0065711_1005470_pt1 | contig 20886 bp, 13 predicted proteins | sample Hoacrofraction12_FD_59098 | JGI IMG/M metagenome (GOLD analysis project Ga0065711, IMG submission 59098) | Hoatzin crop microbial communities from Cojedes, Venezuela - Epithelial fraction 12 v2 (version 2) | ecosystem: Host-associated > Birds > Digestive system > Esophagus > Crop | place...
CCTCCAAACAAGCAAGCTCCCCCCAAAATCTGGCAGTGGATGTCTGCAGTGGTTGAAATGAGCAGTAAACCAAGGCTCTGTGTGGTTTCTCTGTGCTGCTGTGTGGCCTCTGTGCGCCACCACCGCCTGCGCTTTTCTCTCTCTCCACTTGCACTCCCCGGTTCTTGCAGCTGAGTCCGGCTCCTCTGTTTCTCAGTCTGACGGTGCCAAATCCATGCTGCGGAACGGATTGCAGCAATTCCTTGGAGTCCGGTGTCTGCTGGTGGATTGAAGGGTGTGTTTCAGAAGTACTTCATTTGCAGAGTTCAGGAGTCTCATCTGTCATCCTCCTGGGCGAGTTCTAGCAGATGGGTACCCTGGCATTTTTTCCCAGCATTTTTTCCTTGCATGAGAAGACTCGTCATGTATATGACAGCTGGTCCACTTGTTTCCTTATGGCTGATAAGATTTCCTGTGTGTTAGGAAAAAGCTGATGATGGATGAGGTGAGAGATGGCATTCCCTACCCCCCCTTTATATAAAAAGGGGGCATAAAAGAAGTTTATTCTAATGAGGTGCTCCGTGGAAGTTCCGGGAGTCCAGAATTATGTATTAAGCTGTTTTTAAAATGGTTCATGATTTAACTGCAGTGTTGTTGTTTCTTTTATTTAGGAGATTATTAGTCTGCTTTTTCATTGAATTAGTTTCAACATAATTTCATTCTAGAACTTATTTATGTAAAGACCTTATAAAACTTCATATTGATTGTCAGAGCATTTGGTGGTATATTTAATTATATAAAGCACTCTGTCAAATACCAAAAGAACAAAGAAAGAAGTAAAAAAGACAGAATAATATATATATGTATAGTCTTAGAAGCAGGGATGTATACTTCCTGTGCTGAATTTTCAAGCGAGCAGCAAGCAGGGATGTGTGTACTTACATCATTTGTGGTCTAGTAACAACAACATAATTTAAAAAAAAGAGAGGGGGAGGTGTTTAGCTAAATGGATTTAGATAAACAGGCATGTTCACAGCAGCAGTAATAATGTTAGAGCATGGCTGTAAAGCAGTAGTATCAAATAAGAGAATTATGTTTAAAAAAGTTCTCCCTTTGTCATTTTTTCTTCAAATCCTTATTTTACTTTTGTTTGGAAAAAGGAGAAGTAAGACTTGTTAAAACTCAGTGTTTGTCTTCTGCTGTGGCAGGATCAGTCCCTGAGAGGTCACAGGACTGTGGAGAAACCAGAGTTCTTCAGTCGTGAAGGAAACCTCGGTGTTTATATGGGGACAGTCGTGAGGTCCAGGCAAAAGGCACCCAGTTGTGAGTGTGGGTCTCGGCCTGGTGCTGGAGTTGCCCCTACAGAGGTGACGAGCTTGTGCAGATGTCGAACACCGTTGGGTTAGCTGGGGTGCTGCCTGCTTACCCCCTGCTTTCGGCTCAGCTCCAGTTTTGGCAGCAGGCTGTGGTACTGACCTTCAGATGCCAGTTACGAGTGCAGAGGTGCCTTGCTGTAAACAGAGAACTCTGTGTGGTATTTAAACACTCGCTCACTCTTACCTGTATGAGTGTAAAATAGGGGCAACTTAAGTATATACATGGGAAAAATACAAGAGGTGGACAGCTCAGGCCTTTGTCCTTTGAAGTCTGGATGTCTCTGCATCAGACCGTGTGTCTCTAATCTTGATGTCCTTGCTTAGAAGACCAGGTCCTGGGCTGCCCTCATGGGGCGTACGGCCGAGCAGGGAAGGGCACCGGGAGCCCCGTGGGAGAGCGCTTCCCAGGCACAGGCTCGTGCGAGGGAATGTCAGCAGTGCACGAGTCTGCATCATGCGTGCAATCGAGTTGGCCATCGCTCTCCAGGTGCCCCTCTGTAGCATTGGACAAGCCTGCTCAAAATATTTTTTTTCCAGTGTTGATAATGTGGATTAGTTAATACTTTTTGCAGATGTGAAAGATGTCTGCAAGTTACTTAACAGAGATTTTTATTTGTGATAGCAGTATCTCCACCACACAGGCTAGTCTTAATTAATATGTGTTTAAATTACACTTTCTGGAGTTAGGGATTTGCTGCAGATAAGTATTTGAACAGTGTAGGTATTTTTCTGCCTCACCATGGAAGTCAGTACTGAATTACTGTAAATAACATTACATAACATTAGATATTTCTTTTCCTGAATCAGGTCCTCAGCTTAATGTCCTAAAGCTGCGGTTGCAAGGCTTCCAAACCTTGAAAGGGTTGTGTTTTTTTTAAAGAGCACACTGGACCAACTTTTTATTTAGCTCAAGGTTTCCCTCAGTTTGAGAAGTCAGATGCACTAACCGTAATTGTAAAAAGGGTGCCAAAAAATATGCATCTGTATGCAAGCAGCAATAGCTTAACACCCCGTGGGGAACGAAAGCCAAATGCAGGCTGAGGAAGTCCAAAGATAATTTGCCTCGACAGTTAATCGTCTGGATTTTTTGACATGGCACCTATACTGGGTGGCTACTACTACTAATGAAAAAACTGAACCTGTTCACATGCTGGATTCCAGTTCTGTTTATGCAGAAACCTCACTGAACGGGAGCTGCTTGTAGGCTCAAGGAGGAGCCTGCGCATTGTCAGGTGAAACAGCTCGCATCTTGTGTAGTAAAAATGCATGGATGTCACTGAGGAAGCAGGAGTTTTCTTGAAGGCGATGTTTTGGAGATCAGATAGAGAGTTTTCTTTGTCTTGCACTGTACAGTGAATCCTTGTGAATACAGAACAAACATGTGACGAGCTGTGGCAAGTGGACAAGAAATGGATATGTCGAAATATTTTCTTGGCCATTGTTAAGGTTACAGATTTGACTGACTTGTCATCGTTTTGACAGAAATAGGGTAGTGCAGGCAGCTGCAACAACAGGGACACAGAAAAAGGTTGGTTCAAGGGCAAGTATCCTTTTGGGAAGGGTTAGTAGCAGATTAGTAGCGGTGATGGTGTGAACAAAAGCGTGATGAAGCAAGAGGTCCATAGACTAGGAAGTTGATTTTAGTTTTTTGCTACTACAGCACAGCCATCCCTGTCTTTTTGGGGGGGGTAAGGGGGGGTAGGTGAGTGTGAGGCAAGAACTGATGAAAGATTGTGTCTGTTTGAACTGGAGTTTCTGTTCGTCTGCTTTCAGTATGGGGCTAAATGTGTTTGTATATGGTTGAGGGTTTCCAGGAATGTTTCACATAGTCACTTCCTTAGAGTTGAGAAAAGGCTTGATGCAGTATCGAGAGACAGCTCGTTGGCTAACGTGGAGAATACTTTCACGATTACCTATAGATGTTGCCCTTTAATGCTGTGGGCTGCAGCCAAGCCCCTTGGTAACCACGGGTATTCTGGGTCTTTGCTTGTTCACAAGATAGTTAAATGTATATGTTACACTGTTGGTAGGTGTGTAGGACTTGGTAGTTTGTCATCAACCATTTTGTGTAGTTAAAAATGCACTGTTAATGCAAAACATGCGCATCTGCCTGGGTATTTTTAAACTATATGTAGAAAGCCATTTGGGGGGAATGGGTTTGTGCAAATTATGAGAAGAGGTACGGTGGCTTCATGGGAAACCCAGCTCGGAAGCATGGAGGGCTTATGTGCTGCTCCAGCATTTCTTTGGAAAACAAAATGAACTTGCAGATCTTAATCGGCATTTTTGAGCAAGTGCCCATGTCACAAAAACTGTTAGCTCCTATGGGGAAGAGATAAGGTTCTGGTAAACAAGTTTATTTGTTCAGGAGCGTGCTGCAGTGCTGATGTATGGAGGAAGCTGTCCCTAGACAGACTAAACGAGAACATTTAATATTATTAAAATGAAGACACAGATAGTGAAAACTTAGCTGTAATTGTCAAACTCTTGATCCTCTTCCTAAGCAATACATTTTTTTTATTCTTGTTTTATTTAATCACCGTTGGCTTGTGGCTCTTTGAAAAGTTTTTCAAAGTTTTTGTGACTTTTTTTTGAAGTAACTTTGGTACCTTAAGTATTTATATAAATAATCTTTGGGTTCATATGATGTATGCTATATCTCTTCTGTGTGCTTTGAAAAAAACAAAGTGGTGAGAAATGATCATTTTCGTGAAACCAAAATCTCACTCGTCAGATGCTGTTTTAGAATAACTCACCTCTGCAATTTATAGACATCAGAAGCTCAGTTTCTGTAAGTATTGTAACACTGGAAATAGGAATCGTAACAGCAGGAAGTTTCACCAAGTGAGTTTTAAACATTGAGGCTTACAACTGTTTTTTCTGTAGAATAACCGGAATTATTTACTGCCTCTTCAATTTGTGGTTGATGACAGAAATCAGTTTCCACACACTATTATTTAAGCTCCTCGGGGACCCTGAATTTAATTACTTCCATCTTTGTCAAAATAAGAGCTATTTGAGACTTTCCTTCCCAGCTACTTTGCGAAGCAGGAGTTATGGACCTGTGTTTTCGTACTGTGCTCGTCGTGGGTTGGATGGGGGAGAGAGGTTTCGGGGTGGGGGGCCGCAGTGGAAACAGAATTTTTATTTTTTAAATTGTTTCTCAGGTACTGCTCCTTTCTGTGTGCTGATGTTTCACTGTTGTGGACTTTCTCTGTGGGCTACAGCAACAAACAGACCCCAAAGGAGGGATCGGGGCAGGCGCCTCATGGGTGCTCCCCGACTTGTTTCTCGTGGGATCCTCTCTCTTTATGGCGGGTGAAGGGAGGGCAGGGTGCTGCGGGCAGGATGGGTGCCGCAGGGTTGGGTGGTCTGAACGAGTGCCAAGTGTGAAGTTTCTGCCAGAGACAGCTGCCTGCTTGGTAACACCATTATTTCTGCAAATAAGAATTGTCTACACTCTCATAAACAAATTATACTTAGGCCTGGGTGGCTGGCACGTTCCTGCTATGGAAATTATTTTGGTTAGAGAGAAAATGTGTCTCTGTGTAAAACATTACTGAATGAAGTTGTTAAGCTTGGACAATTCCTGATCTGGACAAAACTGTACCCATATGAGTCGCCTCCCTTTCAGGCGAGAGCTGATGTATGACTGTCAGTGCTGGAATGGAGCTTTTATTCGACTGCTGTCATTTACTGAGTATAACCTCATTTGTGCCAGCAATTATAGTTTCAGATGGGTCTTGTGGAGTTGGTTCTTCCTGGTCACATCATAGTGTTTCGTACTGTTTTGCTGCTGTGCTTAATATTTTTATAGTTTTAAGAACTGGAAAATAATTGCATTGAATTTTTGAGCTTGTTACGCCTTACGGATTTAATATTTAACATGAGTTGGAGTATGACAGTTTCAAGTCCTGGCATTGATTTGCAAGTCAGGTGCCACGTTAAACGTTCTCACGCAATGGCTGTGGTGCCTTTTGCCAATGCGATGATGTCGTTTCCCCTGCAGCAAAGCGATAGCTCAGACCCCGGGTGCGAAGGGGAGGGTTTTGCAGATGAGAGTGCTAGCGTGCAGGGCTGGCCGCTGCAAGTGCTGAGAGCTGTGCGAGGGGCGGATGGCACCCGAGGCTTTGCAGCCTGTGTGGAGGTGTCTCGTAGCTCTGCAGAAGTGCTGGTCGTTTGAAATGACTGCAGAGTTACCTCCTTGTTTCCTGCAGGTTTACCATGCCTCTTCCGGCAGCTATGAGATGCAGAACCAGCACTATGGAAGGAGCCTGACAAAGGAAACAGTAAAGGACGGTAAGGGAATTTGTGTGTCAGGACTTGGTGCTCTGGGATATTTTTTTCATTTATTTACTTAGTTATAGAACTTTATGGAAAAAGTGGTCTGTGTGTTCCCATTTTAACAGTCCATTTTTTCTCCTCTTGTCAGATGGGTCTTCAGCAGTTTCCTGTATCATTTGAACTACCAGTTGTTCCTAAATTAAGTTTCCAGTTGGCTTTAATATCGGTGCAGTCTATAGGAATTTCCTCGTCATGTGTCTGTTACTCCTAACAAGGGGATGATAGTGGTAGAATTAAATTTCTTTGTGGCTTTGAGAGGATAATGAACTAGAAAACTTTTAGAAGCATTTAATGTTATGTTTTTTTATTTCTGGTTGTCTTCTGTGAATACATCCTGTCTTCTGTATTAGAAAGCTACCGTAAATGCACCTTTCAGTTACAGTGACCTTTTCGTTTGAAGTCCATCCATGTGTTGCTCTACATAAAAAATAAATAAAAACGCTGCTGATGCCCAACACTACCATTGTATGTCTATGTGGTGGTGATGACCATTTCAAACTAGTTATTAATTGATATCTGTTCATCTGTCCCCCACCAAGAGACAGAAGGACACATGCACAAACACACCTCTCTGGAGCTGGGACTAACTTGTCAGCTCTGTCACTCATGATAAAGAGCTGCTGGAGCTTCTTTATCCCTGGAGAATTGAATGGGTCCCTGCCCAAAACTGTCCAGATGCTTACTAAAGTGACATGGGGAGCAGGAACAATGGTCATCTATTGTTTGGTACATGGATTAGTTAATTTTATTTACAATCCAAGCCCAATCTGTAGTATTATACGGTCGGCCTTATAGGGGTGACTGAAGGTGCCTGAGTTCCTCGGTTCTCTTCTGAGTTAGTTAATAATTGCCTGAAAGGAAACTTTGTGAATACCATCTGTTTCTTCAAATCAAGAACTATTCCCATCCCAAAAGAAATTTTTGTTTTCTTTTCAGAGGTGAAAATAATCCCAAAACGTGTCTATTTCTTGCAGGCATCTCAAAATTTTTCCACAATGGGTACTGCTTGAGAAAAGATGCAATAGCTGCCAGCATTCAGAAGATTGAGAAAATTTTGGAGTGGTTTGAAGGGCAGAAGCAACTCAACTTTTATGCAAGCTCATTACTCTTTGTTTACGAAGGTTCATGTCAGTCAACAACGGTGCGGTTGAGTGATGTCACCTTGGCAGAGAAGAGAGGAGTGCCCAAAGGACTGTTATCAAGTGGAGACATACTGGAGTATAATAATAATATTCATGTAATAAATTCTACAGAGAATGGAAAAATTGAGGCCTCTGTAAGTAAAGGCTTGTCCAAATTTTACGCACTTCACAAAAAGGCATATTCTAAGAGGCACCACAGTCAACTCTCACTAAAAGTTGAAAACTTGGAGCAAGACAACGTGTGGAAAAGCAGCACGTGCATTACTCAAGAGCATCTGAACGGAAACGTTATACCCCAACTGGAAAAAGTTTTCTGTCACATGCCAGCAGAGAGCAAGGAAAGACCAAACGTAGAAATCCGAATGATAGATTTTGCTCATGTGTTTCCTAGCAACACAAAGGATGAGGGCTACATTTATGGTCTGAAGAGTTTAATCACAGTACTTCAAAATATTTTGGATAGCTAAATTCTTTGCTATGGTTTTTACTGGGGGCCAATGATAAAGAAGAGCAGCAACATGAAGAATTTCTGCACTTGTAACGCTGTATAACTGGGTTTGTATTGTTCTATATTTGTCTTTGTACTTTTGGTAGAAGGGTTTAACTTTTTATAATCTCACTCAGGAAAATAATTGATAGTTAATTAGGGAGTGTGAACAGATGAAAATACTGGAGAATTAAGCAACATAGGTAAATTAGTAGAATGAAATGTTGGCTTAAATCCAAGGAGTACAGTTGTACTATAAGCAAGGGTTATGTTAGTTCCTGTGATGACTTTAGCATAGATAACATTTGCCCACTTAGCCTTGACACTGAGCCCTATCTCCATTAACAGGTTTTTAGAAAATGGACTGAAAACTCTTAATGTGCAGAATTGATGTCCTCAGTACTGCCCTCTCGTGTTTACTGTATTTGAATAACTGGAGTTAACCCTACTTTGAGAGAAATCCTTTTTTGAGTCAGTAATCTAACCTGGAAGCCAGTGTATCAAAAAGTGTTTTTCAGTGTCACGGGATGATACTGCTGTTCTTTCAGCCTTGGTGTGGGCGCTTTGCCTCTTGGTGGTTGTCTGTAGCCGATGTTCACCATAGACAAGCTACAACATAATTTGTGTTGAGGTGCTAAGAAAATGCTGGAGTAAAATATTGGTTACAGGCTTAAGCTGCACAACTGCCAGAGAGACTGTTTGTTCCTAAGAAACAGTAAAAGAATGCAAACGCGAGGTGTTCCAGGAACTAATTTGGTTTAGGAGATTAAGCCGATCTGTTAATGGAGTGTCTGATGTTGTGACTGAGGGGCATGCCTCACTCCTTTGTTCTCATGGCCCTTCTCCAAAAAAATGCTTTTAAAAGCAAACTAATTGAATGGGGAAGCAAAGCATTTTGAGTAAGCATACAGAGATTTCCTCTAGCCGTTTGCCGCTTGTATTTTTGCAACAAGCAATGCAGGCGTTTCACATTGCCACTGCTGGGGAGCACCGACTGGAAGGGACGAGCCATACAGGTGAAGGACCCTTTGCTGTGAAGATCTCGTTCAGCCCTGGAGCAACCAGATGTGCCTCTGCGTGTGTCAGCGGAGGTGTGCAGGTGTGGCGCTCTTACCCTGGGCTGAAGCCGGCTTCCTTGGTTTTTTTAACAACACACAGGCAAGCAGTGTAGTTTGAAAGTTGTCCCACTTCCTTGTTTTTCACAGGAAAAATTCAAGCTTTCATATGGAATATTTGAGGTCTGGATGACATATCCAAAGCATTTTTGGTGTGTCTCTTCTGTGTGCTGTGTACGTGGCTGTCCTACCATGCCTGTATAGCCAGCTGTACAAAAAGTCAGGACGGAGGAGTCTTGCCATCTGTAGAGCGAGATTTTAATGCTTTAAGCAAGCCCCAGAAGTAAAATGTTTAAGAATGGATTTGATCATTGGAAACATACATCTTTTACATGTGGACTTAATGTGACACCGTGGCCTTGCTGCTCTCTCTGTATCATGTTCTGCACTATGCACTCATTTGTGTCTTTGCAAGTTCTTGATTTAACATGTGTTTTCTATATCAGAAAGAGATAAATACTTTTTCAAACAAATATGTTGTTTTAAATAAAGCTGAAGTTTTAGCTGTTTGAGAACCTGAGTTAATTGGAAGAAACAGGGTATTATGTGTAGAACTACATTGTTTAAACTTTAGAGCTAATGTTGGCCAATACATTCAAGAATGAAACCAATCTGTTAGTAACAATGTTTTTAAAGCATGGGAAAAAACACTTGCAGGAGGGACAGTGTTATTTTGTTGAAAATTTTATGCAAATTATGGTGAAGGCTGAGGGGCGAATACCAGGAAGATGAAGTATTTTTTTCTACCTGGTATTTCCATTGCACCATATAGTTAATATATTCCCAACTCTCTGTGAACTAATTTAAGCCATATTCTAGGAAGAGTCTGTGGTTTTGCTTGGTTTGACGCTGGTTTCTCTGTTACGGTTTTGTTGTTCTATCCTGTAAATAGTCAACACTAGAGCAGTCTAGGCTGGTAGTGGCCTTGTATGATAAATTCACAGTGTTTTATGGAAAATACAGGGGGAAACATTTATACATCTGAATTTTTGTCCTGTGTAATTCATCTCTTCTGGATTTTAATCCATTTTGTGCCGGAGAAATGACACATCTGCCTCAAAGAAGTCAGTTATTGGAAAATGATCCGTATGCTCTTAGTATAAGCACATTCTCCTGTCTCTGCTTTAAGATAAGTCTTCAGTGTTTGAATGCTTTTTAAGTATTCATTGTTGTGTTGACTATGGCAGTATTTGTAATGCACCTGGAATATTGCTAAACTGTCAGAATATTTTGAATTTAAAAAAATAAAATAATTTTATCATTTTTTTTTACCGGTAATTATTATGGATATGTTTCTGTTAATTTAAAATGTATCTTGAGAGATTACAGTATTTTTAATTGGAAGCAATGTAAATAAAGCTTGCTGTAGAGGTGTTTTGGCATAGTACCAGCTGTGAATTTAAGCCTGCAAAGGCATTATATTCACATTGTTCTTGCACATTTTAGATTTGGTGTTTGTAGTGTCTTGTATCTGATCAGATCTTTTTCAGTTTAGTTGGAGATGTATTCGCAGAAATCATTAAACAGATGACAGAATTAAGTAGAAAATGAAGAGGGAGACACTGGTCACTGAATGTAAACGTTGCCATCGATCTCTCTCCCTCTCTCCCCCCCTCCCAGTAATGCCTCTCTTGTTCTCTGTACGAAGCGTACAGGACAGGCGACAGTTATGTGGAAATCTTTCTGGAAATGGTAACAAGGCTTATAGGTTCTGCTGTCCCATAAAACTGAAAGCAGGTCCCTTCCCCAGACTGGTGTGGTGTGTCTGAGTGCTGATGTCATTGATGAAACCCATCTGTTTTGATTTTAAGCAATAACATTTTGATTTAGCAGAATCGATTGTCAAAAGGGAAGGTTCATGGAAGCATTGTTGTTGGTGTACTCTCTGAGAGTATACTTTTCTGAAGTCTTTCTGCCTAGGTGATTGTGAGAATTGTGTGTAGGCTTACCTAATGAGAGCTTGAATTGTATAAAGTTTTATAGAAAAGCATTTACATATATGGTATTTTTGGACATGGGTGGAATTTATTGCATAAATTACATTGGAAATTACTATACCGTTATGAGATGTTTAAACTATTTTAATCAAATCATTTTATGAACTAAACCAGAGACTTTACGTATAGTTGTGATTCACATGAAACTTGTACTGGTTTCCATTTTTCTTCCTGCTGTAATGCATAGTCAAACTGTTCTTGTCCATAACCCTAGAGTTTCATGGAGAACTTTTAAAGCACTTGGTAGATTAGGAAATCATGAATTCCCTTTAGTTTGATTAACAGAGTGCATACAATCTTGAAATGCTTCAGTGACTGTGATTTTTTAAGTGATGCTAGTGTGTTAGACATCTCGAGCTCCAGTAAAACTTCCTCAGCTGTAGAGAGCTCCTGCTGATCCGAGTCTGGATTACGCAGCATTTGAAGTGGGCCTTTTCACATGGAACAGCAGCAGTGGCAAAGGGAAGGCATCACCTGCGCTGGGCACGTCAGGCGGGGTGCTTTCAGCCTGAACTTACAAATCATTGCAATTGCTTTCTCATTTCGTAATGTGAAGTACTATCGAGCGTGGGAAGACAGTGGAAGGATAGAGAGTTGCATCCACATCTGCTGTTTAAAGTTCTGACTAGTTGTTCATGGTCCCTCCTAATTTTTTTTTTTTTCTCCAAGTAAGCTTTCCTGCCGGGTGCCACCTTCAGCCCTTGCCACTGGTAACCTTCTGTAGCATCATTGTGGAGTGATTTAAAGTGAAATTTTTATTTCCTAAAAAAATTATGCACCATACCTGCTCTTAAAGTGCAGGTACTGAAAAACACCATCAAAATGCCTCAAATACTGTGGGAAATACAATTTTGCTTTTGCATTCTTTCCCATGAAAGAGTGGGATTGGAATCTTAGTGGAGAGCTTGTCCATGGGAGAATGGATTGTGTTTTTCTGTGTTTTCAAGAGGACATTTTGGGGGCAAGGTGAGTGACAGCCAGACTGCTTGAAGTTTTCTTACTGCAGTTAATATTGAGGTTTGGGTTTAAGAAGGTAGCATAGCGGGAAGTGGTGAAAGTTCCCGAGGAGCCCCGAGTAGGACATCTGGTCCGTTCTGCAGCGCAGGTAATAGCTGCAGATAAGATCCAAAGGCTGCAAGTCTTCGGGTATCTCAGAGGGAGAATATGCCATGCGTATTCACCGAGTGACAACAGACCGTTGTAGGATGTTAGCTGGGAAGTACATTCCTCTGCGTAGCCGTAGGCCAAATACTGCCCGTTTGCCATGTTCACGGCAATCTATAAATGAAGGCTGCAGAGAAGGTTGTCATCCAAAGGACGAACGTAACTGAGCAATGTTTGAAAGGGGAAAAAATGAGAAAAGCTAAGGATAGTACAGCAGAAAACACACTTCAAGAATTATCTTTTACTGTACTCTAGTGCTCTAGTGGAGATGGGCCCTGTGTATTTGAAGTTTAATTTCTTTGTTATATGACGTTCAGCAGCAAATGGTCAGAACAAAGATATGTTAAAACCACCTTAGTATGAATGATGTGCATTTGTTCAAATAGTTATTGTATTTAAAAAAAAAAAAGTGACCTATGAAGTACCTTCCAAATATGATGTGTTGCACCTGACTATAAATGAAACTAGAGTGCACAAAGGCACTTTAATACACTGGGAACTGTACTGGAAGATAAATGAAAGCATGTGAAATTGCACCTGATGTGTTGTTAATTGTTTTTAAAATCTAAAATTCTACATTAATTGTGCTTGATGGATGAATGTGTCTAGTCTGGTCTCAGTTTCTTTGATTCAAGTGTCTAAAGCTGTCACTCAATCTCTAATTTGTATGTGTTTGTAATTTCATTTGCTATTTTTTGCCATTATTGGACTGCAGGGGGTATTGTTAATATTACATGTGTTTATTTTGTAGAACATTGTACTATGCTATCTACCAACTTTTGTAACTTAATTATAAGTGATATTTAGGGTAATTCTAATAGCTGTATATTTGGCAAATTATTAAAATTTTCTGCAAGTGACTTGCAAGTATAATTGGTTTCTTTCTAATACAGGAAGATTATTTAGGAAAATTTTTCTTCAATATATATGCACTGATTAATCCCTCTTTCTTTCTCCTCTTTTCTATGTGCTCCATAGTGGGTGTTTACCTTGGATTTACAAGTTTTTCTTTACCACTGTATTGTTGTGATGGCATCCATTGCCATTGTTTGTTGGGAATACCTGCTGTGGTATACAAGAGTCATCTCTATAAAATGAAAAAAAAACCAAAACAAAACCCAAACAAACCCATCCCACCCCCCCAAAAAACCCCCCGAAACAGAACTTGTCTTTTTTTTTAACAGAAGTCCATGCTTGGCTGTGTTGCATGTGAATTGGTCAGCGTTGTATTTGATTTCCGTAGCAGTCCACCAGTCTTTTCCCCGAAACCTTCTTCCCTGCTAGGAAGTGCTTCTCTGAATGGAAGGAGGATTGCAGAAGACAGCTAACTGAGACACAGGTTAAAAAAAAAAGGGGGGGAAGGGGGATTTTTAATAAATTTGGGACAGTTCAGGCCTTGAGGAGCAGATAGCAAATGGCTATTTTACTTCAGAAGAATCGAACCTCATGATTGCCTTTACTGTTTGATTTACTGTTTGAAAGCTGTGAAAATCACAGCTTAAGGGTGGTAAAGCTGGCTTGATTTTTCTCCTTATCCTTTCAGAAAAGGGTGAGTAGTTGGGCAGTAAAAGGAAGGCAGAGATGAAAATGTGGAAAAGCTCCACTTTTCCTTAGTGCTTTGTGTTGTAAAGCAAGAAGGATCCTGTGAGTTGTCCCCAAAGAGGACTTAATCTGAGCTGTGTATGAAATCTAAATGGGGCAGGAATTCAAAGCAAGCAGATCATCCTCTGCAGATTAAAGGCTGTGAAAATAATATACTCTGTAGACTGAAATCTTTCCAAATGCCCTGAAAGGGACAGTACTGCTGTTAGCCACCTCTCTGATGACAAAATTCATGGGAAAGAATGTATTGTTTCTGTTAAGGCAGGCAACAGAGCTATTGCTTTGCAGATGCGAAAATTAATCAACTGATGGGCATCATTGTTGTAATTATATTGGAACAGTTGGTGCCAATTAATAGTATTTTCCAGCTAAGAGATAGTTGTGGACAATGGCTGCAGTCATTTTGGAATATAGAGCATAGCAGTCTTACTTTACATCATACCTTTGAGTACATGAATGCAATTGTTTTATGCAGGACATCTGTATCTAAAAATTCTGTAGTCCTTTAAACTCATGCTGGAAAACACTAAACAGGTTCATGAGAGGCTGTGTATGTTGTTGACTGCAAGCCCTTTTGCATCTGCAGTCAGGTCCCTAATTCTGAAAGCCTGCATGAACAGCCCTCCTATTTCATTGTAAATCTGTTTGTTTTGGTGTTTCTAGGATTTTTGGGGTGGTTTTGTTTTATTTTGCTTTTAAAATGTGTTGTCTTGCTTGTATACCAAAAGCTTTTTCTTAGTATTGTCCTGTGGGTCTGCGTAGCCTTCCTGTGGTGAGAATTGAAGAAATTATCAAAAACGTGGTGAGGCTACAACTGTGGCAAGGAACAGAGTTCTGTGAGTATCTTCTTTTTATTGGGTTTTAAATTTAAGAAATCTGAATGGTGGCTATACATTGAAGATTCCTCTAAGGAAAACACCTTTTCCTTGTTTTAGAGTGAAGGAGGACCCATGCTCCTTCGTTGCCTGCTCAAATTACTTGTCAGTGGGGTATCACCCAGTTGGGGGTCACCCCATCTCTCTGCTGTCCCCTTCCTTGTCCTATGTGAGGGTTTGAACGGCTGCACAGTGAAACCTGTCAGGGAGCTGACGTGGCTGAAAACTGACTCAGATAAAGAAAGTTACATGTGGGGAGATGCAGAGGGGAGCTGGGGAACTGCACAGAGCCATCTCCCCACCCCCCCACCCCCCCGCAAGGAAATCCCATCCAGGATGGACGCGGAGTTTGGGCCGTTTGGATACAGCCCTGTGTGGAGAGCGAACCTGTACTCTCCGATCATAAAGACCTGCTCGGGGTCTTTGCTAGCACAGCTACTGGGTTTACTTTTTTCCCTTCTCTGTTGTACAAAGCGTGACTAATGGCTGACGGATGCTAAACATTACAGTCCCGCTCTCGCCTCGCCCTGGGCGGTCTGTTCCTGCCCCCTCTCCGGCTCAGCCAAGGCTTTCTGCAGCGAGTGTGTTTCACCAGAAATGAATCTGACACATAAATCACTAATTTTCTGCTGTCTTGACTACCTTGATTTGGCTCATTTTTGGGGAGACAGGTGCCTCTTCTGGGTGCAGGGGAAGCAGTGAAAGATTGTGTCTGTAGAAGGGGAATGGGATTGCTAGAGAGCCATTAAGAAGGCTTACCTTTAATATCAGACATTTCATCATCTGTTGCTGCTCTGCTATCCTTGCTTGTACTTTTCATCATTCTTGCCAGCCCCAAATGCAGACTTCCACTAAATGTAACTTATTTTAGTTTATGGATTAGGTTGCCATAAGATTTGAGGATAAATGTAATCTAGAATACGAACTGTAAAATATCTGAAGTCAGTACACAATTTTCTTCTGGTTATCTCTACGCTTACTTTGACCCTCAGCAGAGCAAATAAATCTACCTATATTCTGTGCAGCACATCTGAAGGGCAGCCTGCAGCCTGCTGCAATATATGTCCCCACCGCCGGCAGTAAAGAATCGGCGTCAGCACGCAGTTTGGTTGGTGAAGCGTAATGAGAAATTGAGTGCAGCCCATTTTCCTGCAGCCATATAAGCTTTTCAATGTGGCTAGCAATAAAAATTTGATTTTGTTAGAGAATTCAGTGGATATAATTTGGGCAAGCAGATGGGAAACTATCAAATAGATACTGTGCCAAAGTACGAATTTTGCAAAATTACTTTATAAAAGAAAAGCCAGAAAACAACCAGGAGCAGCTGCAAAGGAAATACTGACTTCTTGGACTTTGGTCAACACAAACCATTTGTTCTCAAATATTGTGAGTCTGCAACTGGAGCAGAATCTCCTCTAGGATATATTGGCATCCTTTTTGCACACAAAAAGCCATGCTTACGGCCTCGGGCTTCTCCAATACCTGTTCATTGTAGGTTAGTGGGTAGGAGAGGTAATGCCTCAAAAACATCGTGTTCAGTAGCAATCAAAAACCATTGGGAATTTGTGTTGGATCTCTATTTGATCCAAGCAGAAAACAGTGTTATGCTATGTAAGTCCATAAATGCAATGGTCCTCCTATAGCTTAGATACTCTGTGTGGTTTTCAAAATATTGATGAAAGGCGGAACTGTATGGACCTCATGCAGAATCACACGGCCTTTTGTTGGGTCTTACCCTGCTTAAAGTCACTGTGGTCTCACTTAGCTGGGGACGATGCATCTCCTGGGACCCTGCTCAGGTCACCCAGAGCATGTCTCCTCTCCAGCTCCAGTGGTCAGAGCATCTTACTCCTCCATTACACTACAGTTGTTGCCACAGGCTTAAATAATAAGTATTAATACTGTTTTGTGCAACCTTCTTTGGAAATAAAAATAATGTTCTTGTGAATAGACATCATGGCCTCAGCCTGCCTGCTTTCTTCTCTGTTAAATCTGATTTTTGCTAAACTTGAGTACTAAACTCATAGTTTTAAAATGAACTAAGAGACATATCGTAATTGCTTTTGTCAGTTAAACTGGTTTTATGGTTTGTATGAGGAAAACGGAAGCAATAAAATGGAAAAAGAGCAATCCAGGCATCAAAGCAACAGTTATGATCTGTCTGGGTCAACAGATGTATTTTTATGAGTTTGTAATTATCATAGCAAATTAGAAAAATGTACTGCATTATAAAAAGACTTGAGAGCTAGGCCACTGGCGCAAGCGCTTCTCTTTGCTTTTGCATTGTTAAATAAATTAAACCAAAATCATGGCCCATACATATCCTTTTAGTTAAATTATAGTTATCCTTAAAGCTAATCAAAATGCTTGTAACTGGATATTTTTAGTCTAATTAAAGCCCAGCAGCTCACACAGGTTTGTGGGAGGTGCTTCTGAAACAATCTGAAGGTTTTCAGCAGCCTAGATTGAGCTCTCTGAAATCCTGGATCTGACATAAGTAATTTTAGTGCTAATGACAATTCCTAAGTTTAACCTAAGTTTAGCATTTGCTTACTTATAGCTGTGAGTAATAGAAATGCAGCGCCTTTATTTGTGTTACACCTTTGTGCAGCCACTGAGGGAGAGGTACCCTTGGGGAATGTAAAATACACTCCTTTCCAGGGCTGGCAACTTTTTGTTGAGTGGCCTTTTTCGAATTAATTGTACAGAGGGAAAGATGATTGTAAAAAGTCTCCAGTGCTGTGCTTCCCCTGCATCCCTCCTTAGTCAGGGCTTTTACAGACTTCAGCCGACTGACTCTAACCACATGTGGGCATTTAATCGGCTTGAATGGACTACTTCTTCTTCCCCTGTCTGGTAGCTTTTCAGATCCATTTTCAGTATTTGTACCCAACATTTGGAGCAAGGAGGCTCCAGGTCTCTCCCCTGTCATGGTGGTCCCTTGGAGGCGGATGATAACCAGTCAGGCTCTGTCACAGCTCAGCTTTCACATCTGCTTGGGGCTAGACTAGAAGCACTGGTGTTTTGACACTATTGAAACTCTGTCCAGAAAAGAAAATCATAAATTTCTTGATCTGCAAAAGCCATTGTGCCTCTAGGAAAATAGTGAAGACACAGAAGTCCTGAATATGCCTTTGATTTATGCTACGTTATTGACTCTTTTACATTTTCAAAGCTTCCATCTCACCTGGTGCTTGCCAACACAAAAGCAACCGCGCTGTGTCTCGGAGCAGTCAGCAGGACAGCCTGTGTGTTAAGTCTGAGAAGTCAATCAGAAAGTATGTATAATGCAGAATTTTTCACCAGCAGGAAAGGTGCCACTTTTAGTCCTCAATTATGTTAGCTTTGTCTAAATGAAAGTGGCTCCTAGGGTATAGAAATCAAGATAGAATGGATAATCAGAAAAAGGAGAAGGGGGGAGAGCCAGACAGAAGAGGACGAATGCATTTGCAGGGAACTTGGAGTTTTCCCTTACAAAAAAGTGCATTGAAATAAAAGAAGTTTAACAAAAATAAATGTTTGTTTTGTGTGGAGCATACCCTGTAAAGGGGTAGTAATAGAAACTAGAAAGAAACACCTACTTCTTCACACTAAAATAGAGCCTGGGAACCGCAGAAGGGCTCCCTTAACCTCATGTGTATTATCCTTAAATCCCAATTCTGTCTCTGCCCATGGGGGCCATTGCATGTATTCCACATGACTCTTGATAAAGTGGAAAACTGAGTTCAGTTTTTGCCTTTAAGTGGCTCCATTTTGTACAGAAAACTCGAGGTATTGCATTTTGGTTGGTGTTACTAAATGAAGAATGTTTGGGTCTGCTTTTCTCGGGACCGTCGGCAGGAGCTTTCTTTCCTCTTGGAGTAAGTTTGGAGAAAACCCTTTTGCTCCTCTGGTCGAATTCAGTGCCATTTGCAGTTGCACACTGCCCCCCTACTACCGAGTCCTGCCAGGTATCCTGAGAGTTTGGAGGCCTACACAATGGTCTGCAGTGTCCCCCTAAACCAGCTGCTTCTCTGGGTGATGCTAGGTGCTGCTTTGGGATGTGCCCCTTGTACCCAGCAGGGATGGTGGCATTCGGCATTAGGCCACACTGCTGGTTTTGTTCTCTGTCCGCCTCCTTCCTCCCGTTAGGACTTTGCAGGGGTCAGACTAGGGGAAATGAGCCTTTGGGTTTCCCCTGCAGGGTCCCTGGGGCTCGTGTGATCAGGACTGGGGCAAACAAGGGAGGCTGGGACGTTCACGGGATTGCTGGGCTCTGCTGGCAGCCCGGCCTAGGTCCCCACCGCTAGTTTTGGTGGTATCTGCACAAGCATCACCGATGTCCTCTGTGAGCCACAGCTTGGCGTTGCACACACTTTTCCTGTTTCTCAGAGCTGAAGTCTTTTAGTTGTATTTTTTCAATGCCTAGAGATGAGTGTCCAGTTTGTTTGTGGAAAGCGTCCCGATTTCTGGTCCTATTTTGGCACCAAGCCCCTAAACCAGAGTTTCTAGTGACCCTCCTGAGACTCTTTCATTGCTTCAGGGTTTTTTTCTCTCTCCCTGCCTTTCCTTTAACAGGAGATAAACCCACCACCACCAGACAGCGTTTAATTCCACCATTGTCACTTTTTTCCCAAAACATGTAAAAGTAACTCTGGCTTGTGTACCACCACCTATCTTAAACATAACAAATACCCCATGCAGCTTTCTTACACATGGCAGATGACTGGGATTTTTTAGCAGGTAGCATCTTCTGCATTTGCCCTGGCTGCAGATCCCAACTGCAGTGGGGAGGCCCTGGAGCCTCCCACATTCCCTTGCACTTTCTGGCACTGCTGTGGCCCCATTCTTACTGAGGATGTGAATATTTCACCAGCACGGGAAGATAAACTCTGGGATGGTTCTGGACGAAGACCTGCAAAAATCATGGCAAAGGTCATCAAAGGCTGATCAGACTAGATTTTTGTTCCATGCCGGGATCATCTGTTGGTGATGATTGCTTTTTTTTATTATTTTTACTCAGATGCAGACAGCATGAGCTCTGCACACTTCCGGAACCTTTGGAAAACTCTGTGTATTTGTGTTTCAGCTGTGTGGTATCTTTAGCCGCCAAGTAAGACATCCCAGAATCAATGCTCCAGTTACCTGGGGAGGGAGTGACAACACTTGTCAGTCCTGTGCACAGCAATTGGGTTAAAGTGGAGACTTGGTTAAATAGGGATAAAATTTTGGACTGTCAATTATGAGGGTATTTTGCAGAGGGCCAGAGCTGGAAACCCTCTGTTTCTTGTGCCAGAGGCAGGTGATGTTGAGGAGGTTGGGCAGCGGATGACTGCTGAAAACTTCCCCAAATTTCTCACCCCTGCTTGGAGATCTACAACTATTTTCTCTGGTAGTAGCAGCCTAGATACTGCTGACAATAAAGCAAGCCGCTCTGCCCCAATAAAACGCTAGAGACAGTGCATTAAACCTGACTGGGAGAGGTTTACTACTGCATATCTCTTGGCTTTATAAACGTGTATTAGAGAAGTGATTCTATACATTAATGGGATTATTTCACAAGACACAAAGAAGTAATAGAGCTCTTATATCAGTGAAGCTGTGGCAAATAGTCTTAGGACTAATTAGGATTATAAGCAGGAGCACTTTCCCCAGGGAAACTCATGCACATGCTCATGCTTTGATATATTGATGTGTTTTTAAGGACACAATGACACAAAAGGTCTATGATTCCCTCAGCTGCGTCATTGTAATAGATACGTATTTTTAAATGAAAATCTGCAAGGGTTATGCTACCTTGCAAAATAACATAGCTAAAAAAGAGACCCTCTGGAAGATAAAGGTATGTATATGGGAAATACCAGTTCCTCTAGGAGGAAAGGCTGCTGGCTTGAATGAGAAAAGGATGGGAATGAAACCCCAAACTCCCCATGCAGCCCCATGAGGTGCCAGGCAATAAAGGGACGGTGCCAAGGGAGTGGCACAGGATTGGCAGCCGGGAAGTGGGAGAGATCCCAGATTTTGTCTCCAGTTAAACCTTCATTCTCTCACCCCTCCAGCTGAAGCTCCTTAGTCACAGTTTGCTCAACAAACTGCCCCTTAAAAGTAGGTTAAGGATGAACTTACAACCAGCAGCCAGGGTCAAGAGACAGAGGGTTTTGACCAAGAGGGCACTGGCTGCTCCCTGCGATGGTTTCTCTCGCCCCCAAGGATGGTGGCAATGATCTTCACCAGCAGCAGGCACAGCAGCCTGGCCATGAGGAGGGACCTCAACCAGAAACCATGCCAGAGTGTCTGAGAGCATCATGTTAACCTGCTGACTTATGCAAAAAGAAGGAAAATGCTGTTTTTTCAAAATCCCTCTCTTTAGTAGTATAATAGTGGAAGTTGAAATAACAGGATTGATTATTTTCTTTCTTTACAGAAGCCTGGGCTGGGTCATGGTCACTTTTGGAAGGAGCTTTGGAATAATTTTCCTTCTTGTTCTAGGACAGCTCATTTAATGAGTGGCTCTGGGTTTTACCCTCTGGCGGATAGTTTGTGTACTGTGTTAGGAACAGCATATTTCACAAAATAATTGCTTTTGTAGCTTTTTGCGTGTTCTCAGCTGAAGATGCTGCCCTAAAGATGGTGCATGTCTGTGTAGCAGCAAGGATGTTAGGGGCTCCAGCATGCAGATCTTAGATCTTGCCTGGCCATCTTGTACAGTGGATGCAATACGCTGTAGGTTTGCACCACCAAAGACTTCTTACTTGTGTGGAAAGACCCAGTTTTAGTTACAAGAGAGCTTCTGAGAAAAGACAGTAGTTGGAAAGATGGGGGGGGG
>Ga0065711_1007415_pt1 | contig 20886 bp, 13 predicted proteins | sample Hoacrofraction12_FD_59098 | JGI IMG/M metagenome (GOLD analysis project Ga0065711, IMG submission 59098) | Hoatzin crop microbial communities from Cojedes, Venezuela - Epithelial fraction 12 v2 (version 2) | ecosystem: Host-associated > Birds > Digestive system > Esophagus > Crop | place...
GAGCCTCCTCATCTGTAGCAGTTTCACAGATTCAGAGGGATTGCAGCCATGAGAAAAGCTAATAGGATGTGGTCTGCTGGGATCACCTGTGAGAAAAGCTAATAGGATGTGGTCTGCTGGGATCACCTGTGAGAAAAGCTAATAGGATGTGGTCTGCTGGGATCAAACTAATTCATTCGAGGTAAACTACACCAGTTTCTCAAAGCAAATCTGTTGAGTGGAGGCAGATAAATATTGCCGCATTTGAAATTCACTAGAGAGGAAAATGTGCACCATAGCAACTTCTTAAACATTGAGCACATGTAGAAAATGTACAAACTGTGCTGCAGCTGATAGGCAAAAGCACCTGCTCCCACCATAGAGTACCTGCATCTTGCCACTTACCTCGCTGAAAGTAAGACTTAGTAAAGCAGGGCTAGTAAAAATACTCAAGAAATAAAGGTCAAAGGATTAGGACACTAGAAAGAGATTTTAGCTAGGTAAAAAGTGGTTTTAAATGAAAGAGATTTCATTAAGTTTGTGGGTTTTAGTCGAAAAACATTTGGTTTGACAGCTACTTACAGCAGCCTGTAGACATAGGAGGAAACCTACTTCAGTAAGCAAGGGGATCAGGTGTTTGAAAGACCTTGTACCAACTTCCAAAGCTTTTAGATTCGTAACGTAACTCAACTCTTCCACCCACTAGTGCAGTCATTAAGGGCTGAAATAACGTGTTTCACAGCTGAAATCTCCCTTCCTTGCTAAGTGAGGTCAGATCAGGCTAGTCCCTTAGAAAAGACACTGCCAATGAGATGTTCTAAGAGTTTCTCTCCAGAAGAGAGTCTCAACCCAGGTGTCACATGGCCCAGCTTGGCACGCTACCCAGAGAAGAAAAAACACTGTTACCTGTCAGCACACAAGCATCAAACCCCATGTCTTCTATGGCAGCTCTTAACTCTTCTCCATTAGTAACAGCTGGATCATAATGTATGGTCCCAGTTCTGCCAGCTAGAGAAACTGCTATGCGTTGCACTCCTTGTCTCTGTGATATGGTCCCTTCTATGGACTGTACACAAGAACTGCAGGTCATGCCATCAATCCTAATAACAGCCATGCATGTCGTGTCTTGCAGTGGCTCTCTGAAGAGATCGCATAGTGCAGCAGGTGATGGAGATGCTCCTTTATTTGCTTTTGAACCACTAAGGAAGCATACTTTAAAGTTTCCAGGTGGAAGGGATTCAACAGCTTGCTGCAAAGCTGACAGGGTAATTAAATTTGGGCTATACTGTACCACAGCACGTTTATGCTCCAAAGACACTTTAATACTTTGTATGCCGGGAAGATCTGACATATTTCCTTCAATGTTTCTGACACAGGACTTGCAGTGCATGCCTTCTATTCGTAAAGCCACCGTAGCTGTGCTACTTCTCTTGGCGACCAGCGGATCCACCCCATCACCCTCAAGACTTGCTGGTGTCTCCTTGGGGTTTGCATTCTGCAAGCGCTCGAGATCGAGGACACCCAGCTTCAACGGGGCTGATTTACTTTTAATGGTGCAGTTGTACCCCAGGTTACTGATATGGCTCTTGAGGTCGTCGGGCTGAATGATGTAAGGATAGTAACCAATAATTGCCTCCTGGTTACCAAGTGACACCTTGATTTTCGTCACACCATGCAGTTTCCGAATCTTTCCTTCAATTTTGGTGACACAGGATTGGCATGTCATGCCTTCTACCCGAAGCTTTACTACTGCTTCTCTCAAGCATGACAAATTCACGGTCGCTGTTGTCAACCTCTCTTCTGCTATGTTGGCGTCAAAGCCCATATCCTGAATTTCCTCGCAAATCTGTTCAGGACTTATTTCCGACTGCAGATACTTTATTACAGCATTGTTTTGTTCAAGGGAGACTTTAACACTCACAATGCCCTTCACACTGGAAATTCGGCCTTCTATCGACTGCACACAAGATTGGCAAGTCATTCCCACAACGTTGACTGCCACGGTGTGTTCTTGGGGAGATGGAGAGGGTGCAGTTTCAAAGCTCTCCTCGTAACCCATGTTGTCAAAAGCAAAACTGTGTTTCATTGTAGGCTCCAGCTCACAGCCAGAAGGAGAATCAGTGTTGGACAAAGCCTAAAAAGCAAGAGGAAAAATAAAAATAAAAAGAATGCATCTTTAGAACTGCAAAAGCAGCAATATTCTGCATGTTCTCTCAAGCACATATAAGAAGTGCTCTCAAGCCCATCTACACTGCCAAAATGCTTCACAATGTTAACTCACACTTTCAATATATTACCATTTAGCTATGCCCACAATGATGAATCAGGCCTCTGGCACTTCTCTTGAGCAGCAATTTAAAAAATATTCACTAGGGATATAAAAGCAAAATTGTCTTAATATTTCCAATCCAATCATTTAAAACCTGAGCTCTCTGCAGCCACAGGGCGCTTTCACCACGCAGCCTGAGCCCTGCTCTGCAGAGCACACTGTCACCTGCACAAAGGGTCACAGCAGAGTGTGCTGAACGTCTCTCCACAAATGCCAGAAGCTGGCTCGGTTTGTCCAACCTGCTATTGCTCAGCAGGAGTTCAGATCAAACCAAATCAAAATGCCCACAGAAAACCAAATGAAGAATTTCCCGAGAGACTGAAACCAGCTGGCACAGGCAGGGCCAGTTGCATGATGTCTGAAGATCTCTACACATGCACACAAGGGCCTGGGCTGTCTGCATATATATAGATCTTCAAGGTAAAATCTACATCTAACAAAGGTCTTAAGAGACACAGACCTATCTGTGGTTTATTTTCATCTACCTCTTTGTGAGACACCTAAGAAAGACCATATACTGAGCTGCAAGAACTCACTGATTTGATCCATCACCGGTTTTCAGGATGTAATAACCAATATTGAAGTAGATTGGCCAGAAGTGGACTATCCATCAGCTGGATCACGGGTCCTACAGTATTGGGACTCTACAGTTTAGTGCACTCAACTCAATTGAAAATGAAATATTAAGAAAAACCCAAAGTGATAAAGGCAATGCTTCTCGCAGAATAGGTAACTGGAACACAGACTCTGTCATCAAACGAAATTGCTGGCCCCAAATGATAAGGAAGATTGAGAAGGTAAGGGACAAGTCCAGACTGTCAGGTTTCATGGATAGAACATCGAAATTCACATCCCTGATTTAAGGCAGCTTTAACTGCTAAAGACCTAGATGCAAGCTACTATGACAAACCCGTTCTCTCGCGGGCTCTCCACCATTCATTAAAGCACCTAATGCTGGGTATTACTGCAGGGGCAGGGGGGGCACTGGATCAGGCTCAGTACCGCATCTCTTGTTCCTACCACCAAGAAGAAAACTCCCTTCTTTGTACTGCAGCGCAGATGAGAAGCATTTAGGCCGCTTATTAACACTAGACTGCATCCAGGTCATTTGATGCAGTATTCAAAATTCATTAACTTGATTTTGTTTCATGCTTAGACAGCTTGGGAGTAATGAGTTCTGGGGTCACGACCAAAATGGCAAAAATTTAACATGTGAAATTTGCTTTCAGCCTTCTCCAAAAGCTATTTATTAGAAAGGAGGAAGAATGAGCAACTTCAATTCTTCAGCATTACGGGGCAGCCCCTCGCTATCCCAACCACAAGCTCTCCCCTCGTGCCCCCTCCCTCTCTGCCTAGCCTCAAGGCTACGCTCCGGGGATGCTGAGGAAGAAGAGTCACGGGAATATTTTAGCCCCAACATCCCCTTTTACCTCTCCCTCACACAGGCTTGGCAGTACCTGGGGCACGTATCGCTCTCTCTGTACTTTTCTTCTCAGAAGTTACTGAAATCCCCAACATACGTGGAAATGCATAGCCAGTCCCTCCTTTCAAAACAAAAAATAAATAGTTAATTTGGCCTCCCTGCAAAGGTGGTTCCCTGTTTAAGTGCACACAAAGACGTCCACATGCTTATTTCCTCCTATTTGTGCCTTCCCACAGTTTAAAATAATAATATGGCTTTGTGTATGGAAAAGAAGCCCATCTGAAAACGAAAATAGTCTCTCAGCCACTGCATTTCAAATGTTGCCTAAACTCAAACTTGCATTTATTGTAATGTCTACCTCCAGAAATGTTAGTTGAATATTGTCCCTCATCTCCTCTTCCCCAGGTCCTGTCCCCAGCTGAACAAGGACACTTTGCTCGCGGTGGCCAGCTCTTATCACAAACACCAGGTAAAGCAAAAATCCACATGTGAGTTACAGGAGCTCACCCTGTACATTTACTTTGGCTCATACAACAAAGGCATTTGCCTTCTGCATCCTTTGGCAAAACAGAGCACGAGAGATGGGTGAAAGGAACATCCTCCACCCTCCTGCTCCCCTTCACCACTTTGCTGGCAGCCACTTGTAGATGAAAACAAGGAAACATCACAGGCCTTAGGTCATCCACTGTGTTCCTCCACCCCCACACTCACCAACAGTCTCAGTTTTCCTAGGTACCCAGTGATACAAAAGCAATTTAAATTAAACGTATAAAAAGATCAAAGGGTATTTCTCATCCTCCAGTCTCTTGAAAAACATGAAAGCAAGGACTGATTCTACTATTTCAATGCATTGTAAGTCACAGAAACATCAAAACTTGGCCACCACTTTATATTTTGGATAAAAATCTACCCCAACATTTAGAAGAATTGGCAAAAATATTTCATTTGTTACTTGACAAAACCAGATGCTTCTGCGCTGTAGGAGAAAAATCCTTGCACACAAATTTTTAAATGACAAGGAGAAAAACAGAGAGGGGACATGGATTAAAAAAAAAAAAAAAGTCTCTTTCCCTTTAAAAAAAACCCAAAACCCTAAAAAACCCACAAATGGCAAATCATTGAATAACACCCCCACAAAAAAAATAGAAATGTGAACAGGTTCAAATACAGTGTTTACAAAGCCTTTAGTATTGTTTAACAGCTTCAGAAAAAAAGAAGGGGTACAAATACATCTCCCTCTGTATTTGCGAGGAGGGGTGTTTCTACACAAGAACAGAAGAAAAGATCAGGTTCATGTAAGGACACAAAGACGAGGCACACAGAAGTGTGTCTGCAGTTTTCCTCAGGCACATGCTAGGTCTCAAAAGAGGGTTTCCTGGTACCAGCTAACACCTACACATAAAATGGCATCTGTGAGGCTGTATAGTAATTCAGAGACACCATCTATCTGCAAAAGGATGGGAGAAGCAATCAGCTCCAAAAATGCCAAAAAAAGGTGCCTGGGACTCCCAGGTTTCACCCCTCCTGCTTGCTTCTGCCTTGAGAGAAATCCTAATGAAATAATGAAAATGCATCTGACTCCGCATCCATACGGGAGCGTGGAAGAACCGGCCGCAGTTACCGACTGTTTTGTCTCTCGCTCCAAAGGAGGCCTGCTTACTTTTAAGGGGAGGTGTAGACCGAGTCTGTTCGCTCTACCAATCTCGCATGTATTTTTACAGTGACTATGTAAATAATATATAAATAATGAAAAAGTGAAATTATGATAATTCTTTCCCTCCCTTGCTCTGCACATAAAAGCTTCAACTCAAAATGCACAGCAGAGCAAGGGTCTAGTCTGAAAGCCAAGAAGCCCTACAGTAAGCAGCATTAAGAAGCTCATTTAAACAACCTAAAAAAAAGAAAATAAGAAAATTAAAAAGGGACTCCATGACCCAGAAGCAGCAGTAGCTGGAGAGAGCTTTAAAGGCAGCGCCAGAGCTGAATGGAAAACATTCCCATCTAACAGCTCTAAACCAGACCCAAGACGAGTAGCAACTGAAAGTGTTGATGTGCATGAGTGTGGCGTCTGAATATCCCAATATGAGGATTTCAGAGCAAACCTACTGGAATGAAGAGCAGCCCTGGCTGCCCCAGACAGGAGCTGGAGCACTCATCCCTGCCCTGGGGCAAAGCAGTGCTTGGGGGCAGCAGGGAGAGACAGAGGCTCCTGCTCCCCACCCTGACTGGCTCCAGCCAGCAGGAAGGAGGTCATCCCACAGGAATACGCCCCGGGGCTGGACTAACATTTTGGGAAAGCTCAGAGGTGAAGCAAGGCAGCGAGACACTGCTCGACAGGGAGCACCAAGTCTCCGTCCCTGAGTTGACACGCAGCCCTTGGCATTATGGCATCCAGAGCTCAGCGGCTGGTCCAGGGGGAAAGGTGGTCATTGCCCATGGCCTGTGTGACTGGTGGGGTAAAACTGCTCCATTAAGGGCTGCCCTCAGAGCCCTGGCATCAGGCTGCTTCACTGTCACCTGAAATGGGCTATTTCTTTTGGGTACTCCCATTCAGAAGTGCTAAGGCCAAGGGTTTAACACAGCAGTGAGAGGACACAGAATAAATGCAGCAAAGTCAACTGCACTGGGAAAAAACAACCCAAAGAAGAAGAAACCACAGCACTGGGTGAGACCCACCCGTACATTCACATGATGACTGGCATCCTGACAAGAGATGCAACCCCATAGCTGTAAATTCAACAAGGTCTGTGCCCTCCTCAGCTTTGCACCCAAGCCACTAGCCACCCCTGGCCAGGTCCCCATGCTCCCTCCACCCCCATGCTCCGCGGTCACCTCCTGGGGTGGCTTGTCACTGGGAAAGCCATCCCTCTACCCCACACCTCCCCTTCCCAAGAGGTGCAGCCACCTCCAAAACACCAGTGTGAAGCTCTCAGCCTCTGCAGCACAAGGCTGAGGCCATGCCAGGTGCACCCCGCAGCTCCCCGAGCACCACCCAGACCGAGATCCCACACGGCTGCTGCTCCTCGCTGGTGCTCCAGCAAGGCTCTCCCCCCAGGGCTGCCGCTGCCCTCCCGTCCTCCTGCGCCTGGCCCGCAGGGATGCCGGTTTTCACATCCTGAAATTCAAGCGCCGGACTCCTCACCACTATGAGGAGATGGGGTCTGTCCCATTCAGCGCCGTCCTCTCTGCCTCTTCCCGTCGGCTCATCCACAAATGCTGGACCTCACTGAACCTCTTACCCGGTGTGTCCGAAGGTTTTGGGCTGCTCTGCTCCCTGTACCTCCTCAGGCTGAAACCAGCTATCACCCTCTCGCCTCCGAGCACACAGCTGCCGAAGAATTATCTTATCTGCGCTGCTGTTTTACCTTTCCTGCTTTGTTCTTTCACAACCCGCTGATTCATGGCTTTGGACTCAGGCAGGCAGTAACACACAACTGAAAAGCCACATACTATTAACTAAATACTTCAGATGCTTTCCCAGTTTGTTATAGGCAGCCAGTGAACAACAAAATGAGGACAGAGCAGCCTCAGGAACATCAAAGGGCCCGAGTCTTCAATTTCACGCCTATAACAGCAGCACTTCTGAGCGGACAGAAATTCAACCTTCCTCAGCAAATCTCAGTGCAACTTGTCCACCCATCTTGTTAGCATGTATTGTTTAAATGCATTACAACTTAAATGGTTGTCCTTCCTTCCCTTTCCCCCCTCAAGCTTAGCAAAGATTAGCAAATGTCAATAGCTACTATTTTCAGTAACCACTTGTAACACAACTCCTTTTTCAAGCAGTTCCTGAGTCTTAAACAAGGAAAAAACACCCTCTCCACCTGATATTAGGATTCATTGGAAATATTACTTTAAAGAAGCTTTTATGGTGTTTTTGTTTTCAAAATAGTAAGTTAGTTGCCCTAATGCTTCTGCCAAGGGACATTCCCCATCTGGGAACAGGTTTCTCCAACAGTACAGACGAGGGGGAAAGTTTTAGGCAGTTGCAGCCAGTCTTACTAAAACGATACCTACACACACCTTAGTTTACAAATCTTAGAGACCTTAACGGGGACTTTTAAATTAAAGGGAACTATGTAAACCATGCTTGGTTTCGTGGGAAAGGAGAAAGCCGTGTTGCAAACAGACTGTTTCTACTTTAGAATTAAAGCAAAACACTTTGTGATGTTCTTCACGGCTCCAGTACAAGCAACGCATATATCCCAGTGAACCGAACACAGGAAAGAGATCCTGTGGTAGAACAGTCGTCATAATTGTTCTCTAGCAAACTTTTATAATGTAAGAAGTAACTTGAGGCAGGAAAAGCCTTCAGGAATATTTGGTCCATACTGGCTGTTATTTCAGTCCAGTCTGACACTAATTATTTAAGCCATTCTAAGCACATGCAGTTTCAAAGGACATCAAATTTGTTCCGAGAGTTTCTTTTCCTTAAATATTCACAATATTCACTAATCCAAACTACATTACTGTAATTTACATACCTTCTAAACAGAAAAAACTCTTTTTAAAATAATAAACCTCATCGTGTTTTTGTTAGCATTGCTCTTTCTAAGCCTCTTCTCCACAACAGTTCATCTCCAAAAATACCATAGCCCTTACATAACACTGAATTAAAAAAAAAATGTTGCCACAGATGTATTATCAAGAGCTTTTGCTAGCATGCACTTAGTAGTTATAAATAAACTACTTACCTACAATTAGGACCTTTTAATGTTTCTGCAGTTTCTATTATTCTAGAGAATAACCTGGTATGAGCTGCTGTCAAACTGCTCAAGCAATTGTAGTTTAAAAGGAGAAATACTACTATGTTTCTTTACCAAGAATCACCACTCTATATTATTAGAGGTGGAGCTGAAAAAATGCTCATTAGTTACAACAGTGCAACTCATCACTAACATCCGCTTTCAAAGATTACATTCCGAGGATCTCCAGAGGACTTTGCATTTGTGTACTGCTCGTTCTGGGGCAAGCATCCTCGCTGGGGATTGAGACAGTTGAGATAAAGAAGGTTTAGCCTCCTTTAATGTACAACCCGCGTTCAACATGCTTTGTTTTAAATCCTCCAGTCCAGAAACACCTCTTCCCTCCCAACACACACAGCAGCTCACTGACCTGTCTTTCAACTGTATTGACTTCTGGCATTCCCATGGAGCAACTCTGCAAAAGTTTCTCTTCTTTCTGCAAGTTACCGCTTGCTTTTACCGGAGATCCTGTCTTGGACTTCTCACCAATAATCAGTAGTTCAGGCACATCACAAGCTGCCTGCCGCTTACAAACAGACACCAGGGTTACGTTTTTGTTGTTTAAAGTAGCTAAGCAGGACAGTTCCCTTTTCATTTTATTGTCCAGTTTTCTCTCCATTATCTTTCTGGTCTTTAAATATCGCAATGCCGAAGGAGAGCTTTGTGAGAGCGGTTACTTGGTGTCTTATCAGCCACCCTTCTTTCAGCCTCACTAGCAACGCCTGGAAGCGTTCTGCCCGCCTAATCAACGCGCTCATTAGCCATTCATCACGAAACCCCAGACGTAACCTGTGACCCTTGCGTACGCCGCTCGCTGTGCTCGGCCGCCCGCTCCTCCCGCCAGCTTGAACGCTCGCCACCAACGCGTCCCCACCGCGCTGCGCACGGCCTCCGGCGGGCTCGGCCCCGGCTGCCTCCCACCAGCTCGTCACACACGACCTGTGCGCAGCAATTAACTCAGCTACCAGCCCTTAGCTCCCTGCGGACACGCGCATAATCACAGCTCCTGCAAAGGGCACTGCTGTTCCGTCTCCTTCTTCTGTGAAATTACCAGGGATTTCCCGGAAAAAAAGTGGTCCCTTCTAACACTGAAAACATGTCTATGATTGTGTCACGAGATAAGGTTCCTAGACCGAAGGTCTTTCACTCATTTAGGGCACGAGAGCATTCATTCTTTACTTCAAGAGGGGGAGCGGAAAAAGAGTGAGCACAATATTTATACTTTTAAAACGGGCCTCTTTACCATCAGCAAGCTTTACTAAAAAACAAACAAACTTAAACCAGCAATTAGTGTCAGAAAGTAAAGAAAAAAAAGAGAAGATACTCCCTTTGGCAAACTCAGTTCCCCTTAAACCCTCTGGGCAACTACAGGAACATCTAATTTAGACAGCTGTACACATGACAGGCACCACCATTAGCAGTGCCTCGAGTCAAGCCTGAATGTGTTTCTCTGGAATCTCCTGCAGCAAATTCACAGCACTGTGCTAACTCAGTGAGTGGGACCTCAAGTTCCCTAAGCCCACAGTAGTGCAGTCCACTCCTGAAGACACCCCTGAACAGGGACACCTAAAGAATGGCCATGCAGGGAATTTATATAATAAAGTTGATGTGTCATCAATTCACACCCTCCCTGGCTATGCAGTGACCTCACTGCACAGGAAAGCCCTAAAATAATTGTTTTACGTTTAATCAGAATCTCTTGGACTTGTTGGGAAAAGTCACCAAATTTACTCCTATGCAGAAGTTAGCACAAAGGGTCAAAATCTCAGCCTATCTATGTCACATTACGAAAACCTGAAGAAACAGATGACACTCCATCTGTCAGGCAGGACAAATTCAGATTCGGTTTACTTCCAAAAGCAGAGCTACATCACTCACACCCTCGCCACAAAGACAGTGGTCCAGAGAGCCACCATGCGGGACATCAGCATCCCACCCTGACTCCCTCTCATAACTTCCCCACAAAGGTAAATCCTCCGCTCTGCTCACACCATCCAGTTCTGGGCTCCAGAGGCAAGAACCATCTTTGGAAAAGGAAGGTCTTTCACCAGTGAAGCAAAACTCAAAATACTGTTGTAGCACTATTTTGTATCATTGTCTCAATAAACAAGCTCGGTGACAACATTAAGCTTTAAAAAAGGGTTATTCTGAAAACATTTTGAGAAATGGCCCTTCTAAAGAGTACTACTACAAAGAGTAGAGCAAAGGCGTTTGTTCTGTATTTATAAATGAAACCAATTAAAAACACACCTGAATTCAGATGGAACACACTTCTGAAAAAGAAAGCTGTGTTAAAGGCAAAATCTTTTCAGGAATTACTGATTTTAACTGGTTTTGAAACAAGCAATTGAAAACACACAATTTGACTTACGTGAAAACATTTCATTATAATGTCTTTAAATACTAATGCTACATCCACATACTAAAGATACACACATATTTAAAATCTGGGGTTTGTCTTTCTAAAAAAACCCAATTCTTTAAGCCCAAATCAAACATATTCAGAAATTCAGTTCTGCATTCTAATTCCAAATAACGGAAATTTCAAATTCCATAAAGTCTAAGGGAACAGAAATTCCAGCTTCTGGCCAGCATTAAAGTATACGCTTTAGACAGTATCTCTGCTATTAAAAATATCCCAAACCCGACCAAGCATGCTTCTACAAGCAACTAATATTCATGAAATTATCATATGGTGAAACATACTGTAAACACAAGTTGGGTTTTTTTCTTTTTCATTTCAGGTTCACCAGCAAAGCTCAACTTAGGCTGACAGAATAGAGATGTTTGGTAAGTATCTTCTGATTCCCCTCACTCGTCCCTTTTTTTCCCCAACTTCTGAGTAACTCTAAGGTAAGAATCTGTTTGTTTCTAAAAGCAGTGGAGACCAGTTCTTACTTAGTGCCCCATGGTCCTTTGCCTTTGGCAGAGTCCTGAACACCGCTATGGAGGTAGAGAAGAAACACACAGGGCTGTGCTTTGAACATGTTCAGTCTACAAGATATTTACCCACATTAAAAAGAATTATCTGGCTGGGAAAAAAGCTTGCCATAGCTCTTTAGATGAAAGGGGCTTAAGATATATCTCAACCAGTCTAGCTGATTTAAAATATGTAGCTCAGCTGCAGGCTCAGGCAGAACTATATGGCAATGACAAGTGAAACCTGTGCAGCTGACTAAGTTACGAGCAGCTCTTGAAGAGGAGGTACCATTCACAAATCAGAAACCACTGAGCATCTTGTAAAACCAAACAATTTCCTTTTACCTTAATACACCAGACTGAAAGCTCAGAGGTCCTGCCCCATCCCAACCACTCTACAAGTCTCTCACAGTTCAGGAAGGGATCTGATGTCGGCACCTCAGGGGTGGCAATGCCTGCCAGGGGAGCGAGGCAACTGCTAGGAGTTAACCACTGCGACTGCCTGCTGCTGAACTCTGACTCCTACTTTTTCAGCATTTTAGTGAAGGCTGAAACAAGAAAGGCAACGTTGCCCATCTCATCTGATAACAGTAACGCGCCATGGTTCAAGGCTAGATTCTGCACAGCTTAGGAGGTTCGCCAGGAAGACTCACTCAGGTTTGGTAGCAGGAGGTTTAGATGGCAAACAGAAAACATACCTGCTGCCGTCACAGCTCTCTGCTAATGTCAGGCAGAGACGTTTGCCTTTTCATGTCAGAAAATGCAGAACGTCCCAAGAAAATGAAATCCTTCTGACTTAAAGCCTCAAGAGCTGACAAAACATGACTTTTCCCCTTTATATTACCTGCTACTGTCAGAGAATGTGATAAACACATGAGAACTACGTGTCTTCAGGTAAATTATGCTTCTTGAGTGCGTTCATCTCTGGCTTTATAGGATGATCTGGCCTGCGTCTAATCCTTCTGGTTCCTTTCTCAAAGAAAGCATCTTAAAATAGTCTTAACAATGCCTTGAAAGATGAGAAGATTAGGTTCAAGGGAAAAAATGGGGGCCTGAAGGTAAGGGGGTCATATTGCCCTAATCTGACAGACCGACCAGAGGAACCGGTTCAGATACGTGCACATCACGTCGGTGCAAAGAGGGATGTATTAGTACTAATACATCACTCTAGAAACTCAGTCTGCCTTTGAATGTTAATCCTTTTCCTATTCTCCTCCTCAGAAATAATTTTAAACCACTGAAATACAATCCATCCTGAGGCATACAAACAATGGTATGAGGTGAAAACCCAAGCAATTTCACATTTGGCAGTATTGTGAGTTCTTTATTATTTGTCTTCAGGATGCAGTAGGCTAAAATTTTTGATTTTTTTTTCCCCATCATAACAGAGTTAGATTGACGTTGCTTTTTACACGTATAACGCAACTGCAGGAACTGGAGCTTTAAGAGAAAAGAAAGGGGAAAAAGCAAAGTATCGCAAACCTCCTAGTAACATCACAAACAACATAACTCACAGTTATCAAGTTGTTAACAGCATTGCTTGGAGGGGGAACCCGTGAAACACCCAGCCCTTGTGTGAAAGAACTATTTCTCCTCTGTCAGTGTCCTCTTTAAGCCAAAATAGAAGCAGTTAGTAAATTTATGCACTTTTTCTTCAAGCAAATCCCTGCACTTGCGCAGCAGTCATTTTTCAGATTTGGTCCTACTTTCAGCTCAGTCCTACTCAGCAACGCAAGGCTCACATTTCCCCCACGCAGTCAATCAGTTGCAGCTGAAAGTTCAGTGGAAGCTTGGTCAGACTCATGGTACATAACTACGTCCTTGACTTCTCCAGACTAACATACTTATTACAGAAAATAAAACAAGGCCGTAGCTTTTTAGCATTGCAGAGGCAACAAAAATCCCTCCCTCTTACATTTGCTCCCAGTTTTGAGACATGAAATCAGCAAGATAGCTGTTTGGCTACAGTCCTAAGCAAACTGGCAGCCATCAGATACACAAGTGTTTGTATAGCGTGACTGGTATACATATTTCTTTCAACAGATGAAGAAGCATGATCATAAGTAATATTATTTCTCACACTATAAGAAAAAAAGGAAACCGTAACTCTGAAATACAAGGAACTGAATTCCTACCTGCCATGGATACGAATGCTTAAGAGTTGATGGCCTCATTTCAAATCAAATCGGCTCAGACTTTGAGTTCAGTTTTTCAGGAAGCAGACTCAATCTTCTCTAAATATTGAAAAAAGGTTTGTTTGCTCTAAACCAACGGAACTCAACAGAGTATCTCTTTTGTAACAGGGCCCCAAAACACGCACTAATTTTTTTCATGCCGTGGCTTCTAGTAAGATCGCAAATTGTGTGGACTTGGTACTTTGTCTGCTTTTTGCAATGTTGATTTCATTATGGTAATTTCTGTTATCTGTCTATTTATACTGCAGTAATTTGTTTGCAAGTGCCTGGAAACTACCAGGCTGGTCACATTACCACAGCAAAAGGCACACCTTTTGGGTCAGGGTCTAAGTGCAAAGAACAATTGCAATCTGCACAAAGTAATTCAAGTCCATATTTCCAGCAACGTTCATTCACCTAGCAGGTGAAGCAGACTGGCAGAACTCGTCAGGCAGTGTCACGATGAAACCAGTATTTTCACTTCCAAGTTTCCAACTTAATTTTCTGATGTTATTCATGCTTTGCTCTTGCTGGTTTTCACTTATAAATTTTGAGCAAAAGCTTTTCTGAATTCTATACAGAGAAAAAGGACCTATATTTTATCCATCTTAACTGCAATATTTCAAATATAACTGGAGAATGAATAATGTTACAAAAGTAACTATTTTTAAAGACTAACTTGAGAAGACAGAAAGACCTATACCTGTGAAATATATCAGTCATTGCTAAAGATCATAGCTTTTGTCACCTACATTTGCTATCCACATTTAGAAATAGGACTCAAGTTCTTAATTCCAGTTTTGTTTTGTAAACTCCTCAGTATTTTTTGTGGGTTTTTAAAAATATTCTTCAAATTTGTTTTGAATAAATAAGGTAGTAAGTGTCTGAATTGTGATCTCAGTAAATGGGAAGACTGATTTTTTTTTTCCAAAGCAAGCTGCTGTTTACCCTGTAGAAGGCAAACTACTAGCAGAGTCTAAGATGCCTTGACAAATCTGCAACTGTTTTTTCCCTATACAGATCAGGAATGTAAGCCTGTATATTAAGTGACATTCATATCGCGTATATATCCTCTAAACTGTCCCTGACTGTAGAGTCCACCCTATTTAAATTTACTATTAGTTCATTGCCAGCACTTGTTTGAAATCATTCTTGTGGTCATGTTTGACAGCCAGAAGGAGAGATTTCACTTTGATGACACACCTTACACTATGTAAATAACACAAAGCACATCATATTTGTAAAGAATGCTAAAAAAGAAAAATGAACAAAGAAAGAGAAAAGGAATGTAACTCTGATTTAAGCCTGCATTTCTGGTTCTACAGCCAGTGTTTAATCCCAAGTCAAACTGCTCGGCCTCTAAATAAAAGGTTATTTCATCCCATTTCATTTATATATACCACAATCACCTTCTCAAGAAAAAAAGACAAAACAGCATCTTGTGTTTGCATCACAGATGCCACGTCTAAAATCCAAACATACTGCCTTTGTGAGGACAGGCTAGATACGTAAAGCCAAGCCCAAATTCAGTTTCTCTTAACAGTTGTTTCTGGCTATCTTATCCTGGCAGAAACCACCTCTGTACAGAAAGAGAGGAGTTTCCAGTAATTCCCAAATTGCTACAGAAGCTTGATAGCAGCACTCCTCACCACAGGACCCGGGCTCCTCCAGCACAGAATCCTGAGCAAAGTCCTATCTGCTTTCTTGGTGTTCCAGGCAAAATTTTGCCTGGGAAGTAGGGTTTCCGCTTTCCACATCATCCATTTGGTTCTTTTGCTAGTTTCTTCCCCTCTCTTCCTGTGGATTGGTTGCAGTTACTGGGTAGAAAAAGGCATGAGGGTGTTAGGGCCCTCTCTGTGATCTCACTCTTGCAGAGAGGGTGGACTTTCAGGTTACCCTGTGGCCACAGGGGCTCAGCCACAGTGCAGGCAGGCAGGCAGAAAGCCTCTTCTCACCCGTCCCCCACTACTTGCCCTCTTGGGCTCTGCCACAAGCTGCCAAGACACGGCTACTGCCGTCCCGCGAGCGAACAAACTGGGGCACTGCTCACACACCACTGGCCTCAGCATCGCCGTATTCATGGCGGGACTGAAGGGACACAAGGGTCCAGGTGTTCACAGCAGGGGCCTCCCTAACTACAGCACTGCCCTTAGGCGGGTTTTTCTTCCCACCTTCTGATAGACAAAGATCTGCGAGCTCTCTGGCTGACTCCCTCTGCCACAGCAGGCAAGAAGCGAGGATGGAAACCTCTGATCAGGACACTACAGGTACATGGGGTAGAGGATTTGCTGTTTCCAATTGTCAGAGGTCCAAACTGTAAAGTATGTGAGCTGCTGTTTAGCTAACTTATTTTTCTACAAAAATTCTGTTCATTATTTGCTCTTCGGGGCTAAGAACTATTACAGCACTGCCCTGTCCAGGTCTAACAGCTTGCATCAACTTACAGTCAGCTCTCAGGTAAGAGTCACAGGCAGGGAGGTGTCAGTTTCTAACAGTAGGCAAACCATACCTCCACGTGACCACAAAAATACGTGGAGCTTGCCTGGATAGAGCCATACTGATTCACTGCAGAGGCTTAAAGAAACTGCGTGGAGAAATAAAATATAAAGATGAAATATATTTGCTGTTATTTTTTTCTGCTGGAACATCTGATAATAATTTTGTATTACATCAGATAACACCGGCAGCCTACAAGTAGTGGGGAAGAATTCAGGTGGAAATGTCAGAACTAAAGTGACAGTCAGGGACGAAAGTACCAACACAGGAAACTCTGCTACTAATTTTACACAATCGCTTCTATACAAACAGATGCTTCGAAAAACACCTAAGGGAAATGGCAATTAAGAGTAAGCCTCTTTCTGTTTACAAGTATTTTTATCTAAAACATTTAACACCTGGATTGAAATATGCAGTTAAAATCCTGCTTTCAAATGCAGACAGGTTTTCTCAGGTTTTCTGTTTCAGGCATACTGGTTCATCATGACTCAAACTCACTGTAAAAACAGCATTTGTTTATTGCGTGAGCATACAGAGAAAACTGGAGACATATGACTCCTAAAGAAAGACTTCCTGGGAGCCTGCAGTTGTAAGAAAAGGGAAATAAAAAAAAGCTTTCCAACAGTGAAACGGAGGTGTTTTCAGTTCTCTGCAATCCCGTCATTTCCAGAGTTCACCTCAGTCTGTTCCCCAGACAAAGAATGTTTCTTCCAAGGACATGTCTAGTCAAAAATGATGCATTCTGCAGCTTAGTATAAAAGAAAGTAGCCATCCTGAGAGCTGCTGAGCAACCTTCTGAGATTTATTAACTGCCCTCAAATCCTGGAAAGCAGAGATGCTAATCCATGGAAATTCAGGCTCCGTTCATTTATCATTCCCTCCTGGCACCTCTGCTTATTGAAAGAAAAGGTAGTGCGGCAGGGAACTACTTTTAAGCAGCGCTAGTTCACCCCTCAGAAGAGAATCTTTGATTGAATCTACCCCATGGGAAAATCACCGACCTTTCAAGCTTTCTTCATCCCCAGAATAGAAATAAGTCAGAGGAGGTGACAGGGCACAGTGCTTGCATCTCTCATGTCTGGACTAGCCAAACAGTCTCCTCCAATAATTTTAACTCCCTTCTGTCCTGCCTCCGCAGCCAGTTTCTGGCTCCTTTCCCTTTCTTGATCGATGCCAAGGAGTCAGACGTGAGCACAGAATGCAAATCCTGCCTCGTCCTGGTTTCTGTGAAACAATTTGGATTTTGATCCAAATAGCACTCTCCCTTGCTTCCTGAAACAGGCAAAGAGAAGCACGCACAAACACACGTGCACAAATGCATCCTGAACACATTAGTGCAGTGTGTTTCTTTTCCAACACGTGAACCCTTTAAAGTCTGATGGTGGAGGTGCCTATCTCGGTAAAAATTTCACACTGTAAATTTTTGCAGCTTCCTGAGGAGTTTCACAGTTGATTTAAAGAGATGTTACGGTACTACTGTGAAAGAGGTGGTGCTTCATGATCCCTTTCATGTCCAGATGGTCATAGACATATCAGTATCTGCATAAGGGAGAAGGAAAAGCAAGGAGGGCTTGTGTCTGCTGTCACAGACACTCAGGAATAGTCCCCAGCCCCTCCAGAATCACAGCCTTCCAGATGAAAAAGCTGGGACTTAAGGAGAGTCTACATGTTATTTTGCAAGCTCAGTGATGTTTTCAGTAGGGCTACATCATCTACCATCTCATTTCTGCCTGTGCCCTCAGTTGCTTGAATATATTTCCTTCACCCACCCTAAAAAATTGTCAGACATTTTGCTTCTTCCTGCTGATAACTGTTTGGGAGAACTGACAGAAGAGCTCATGGGAGGCTAAAACACTGGCACGATCTACAGGATTAAACTCCAACAGCGGAACTGATTTGTTTTCCTACATGGTCCTTGCCTAACTGGGACAACTTGTGTGAAAATAATCTTCTGTTAATCAAAAGCTATGGGTTCAACCTGCTTAAGTTGCCTGGTGATACAAACAAACATTGTTGCTAAAATTCTGTGTAGATCCAAGCTGCTTAGTTCTTCATTGTTTCTGCCAAAAAAAAAGGGCAGCTTTTGCTCATAGATACATGGTGCGAGCACCCATGCCCTAGAATATCTAGCTCAAAAGTAAAGATGACAGTTAAAACATTTTTACTAGAATTGCTTGTATTTAGCAACTTTAATATTACAACACATCAGTAAAAACAACCCCACAGTGTTTTGCCTTAGATATATTAGTGCCACAATTTATTTCCACTACTTGGAGGTTTTTTCGCAAATATTTAGCACTCAACTGGTGCAACTATTTCTGCCTCCTGTTACTATGCAATGAGGAACAAATGCACTGTAACATTTAACAGCCTATCACAACACATGTGCAAAAAGGAAAAACTTACTGTGTATACGAATGATCTAAGGTTCCTTCTGCTAAAAACAGTCCTCTCAGGCATTTTGGTAGCTAAGACAGCAGCCCTGAATGAGAGACTCAGAGCTACACAGTGCACGTTTCTGAAAGAAAGTAACAAACAGTACAAGAAAGTATGAAAGACCACATGACTGTCATATGAATATCCTTACACAATATTAATCCAGTTTCTTTGTTTAGTTGCCAGTGGTTTTACGTTACCAAGTTACTCGTATATGGAGTACTCGGCAAGAATGAGTTACAAAAATATACTTTCAAACCATCTCAAATGCCTTGTGGGCTTGCAGAGAACACGCTGTGAGTGGATTCTGCTATTTGTTCTGAATACCACTCACTTCAGAAGGCCTGATTGCATGGATTTTCCTTCAAAGTACCTTAATATGGAAAGCAATTAAAACAGGACAAAAATGTTCACAGAGGCAGCAAAAGATGAAAAGCTTGGTACCTCTCTGGGAAGGTGAGAACAAAGCTGACTTCATGACAAGGCTAGTTTAATTTCGTTGGCATGTCAGCCACATGGAATTTCTACAGACAAGGTTTTTAATAGTGTTCTCACTGCTGGAGTGGGAACGCCGCAGAGAGCTCAGCGCTGCACTTGCTGAAGTTACTGCCAATACCCTAAATGCATGCATACAATATCATCTGCTACATATGCATCAAGGGGGGGAAGTTGTAATGTGGTGACAACTCAATTAGTCTGTGTTGGACGTTTGCACATTAAAGATGTCCCTTGCAGTCTGTAAGGCTGTCAGCAACACAGCTTTCATATTGCTCACATCAGAGGCTGAATACCCTCTGATCAAAGAAAAGTTAACAAAAGAACTTTGAAAGTATTAATACGTCTGTTTTTTAATTACCACTAGAGGGACTAAGAAAAAATAAAACAACTAAGATGATCACTGTGCTGGAATAGCTCTCCTATGAGCAAAGGCTGAGAGAGCTGGGACTGTTCAGCCTTGAGAAGGCTCAGGGAGGATCTCATTGATGTACACAAACACCTGAAGGGAGGGTGCAAAGAAGATGGAGTCAGGCTCCTTTCAGTGGTGCCCAGTGACTGGACCAGAGGGCAATGGGCACAAACTGAAACACAGGAGGTTCGCTCTGAACATCACAAAACACTGACTGAGCACTGGCAGAGGTTGCTCAGGGACGCTGTGGAGTCTCCATCCTTGAAGGTATTCAAAACTCATCTGAACACGGTCCTGGGCAACTGGCTCTAGATGACCCAGCTAGGGCAGGGGCGATGGACAAGAGGACCTCCAGAGGTCCCAGCCAACCTCAACCACTCTCATTCTGTGAATTATAAAATATTAGAACTGAGAAAACTATCTGATACTCCCACACTCATGCAGATTTCTCCCTACAACAAGCAAGTGAACACTGCTTCCAAAATAAAAAGAGCCTTCCATGAAAAGGAAGACGGTCTGAGGTAACTACAAAACGCATAGGAAGAACTGCAGAAGAAATGGGGGCCATCAAACGAAACATTTTCTGACTGCAAAGTCAGGTCTGAGGAAATTGTGCCAGGACTGGCAAAGGTTTCAAAGTTATCATTTGAACTTGTGTGACAGTTTATGTGTGCAGCAACTCAGGTGGTTTTTGGAAAAAAAAAAACAAAAAACAAAAAACAAAGACACAAAGACACATCTAAACCAGGCAGAGAGTACAAGCAGATAGATGCACTGCAGCTTTTCTTCACATCCTTTTCTATCTAGTCTAGTTGTCCTGTGAAGAACTCTTCTTTTCCCCCATTTAGCATTGGTAAGGATCTGCAAAAGTTATCCAGATCCAGAATATCTATTTGTTTATGTATATGCTTTATTACAATGCGCCTCAGCTACAACTGACAGGTCATATGCCGCCTGCAAGGACATCAGGTTTCTTGGCTTACTCCACTCAAGAAATGAGTGCACATGGTAAGGAAACGGTCACAAAATTTCAAAAAAGAATATGGAATATAAATCAGAGGGGGCTGCTTCTACCAAAACAATTCCTCTGGTCTATCTGTTGTTTGCCATGGGAGCGAAAGCAGGACAAGGACAGTATCTATGAACTGCTCTCCCAACAACAACTCCCCCAGTTTGCTGTCACCAAGAAGATTATGTGACTGCCACTGCTGGACAGTCAATCTGCATTCATGCAAAAGTTTCAGTATTTCAGGGAAGTGCCAGACCTACATCTTACACAGGCTATGCTGTGCACACAGAGCATGTCTGGCTGTACAAATAGTTGAATCAAGTCCGAGGCTCACCCTGCTGGAAAGTTCTCGCACTGCGAATACACTATGCTGCCACGAGGCAGCTGTTCCCATTGTGACTGTGCAAATCATCCAGCTGCCAAATGCACTGACATATGCATTCATTAGCAGGAGCTCTGGGGAACTTCC
>Ga0065711_1036535_pt1 | contig 20886 bp, 5 predicted proteins | sample Hoacrofraction12_FD_59098 | JGI IMG/M metagenome (GOLD analysis project Ga0065711, IMG submission 59098) | Hoatzin crop microbial communities from Cojedes, Venezuela - Epithelial fraction 12 v2 (version 2) | ecosystem: Host-associated > Birds > Digestive system > Esophagus > Crop | place...
TTTTTTTTTTTTTTTTTTTTTTTTTGAATATGTGGTAAAGGACTCAAGGATTTTCAAACCGTGGATCTCTTGTGTGTGACACTCAGAAAACCACATGGAGGCAAATTTCTTTTGACACTGAGTGTCTCTGACATTGTACAAATTATAGGTGTCTTCTGATAATTGTATACATAATATCTTCTTGTTCAATAAAGATACAAAAGGAGATTCAAAATCCATGTGTGTCTATGGCCTACACAGGCTATAAAAGTACATGTACAGAGGACTTAAAACTGTAGCTACATTTTAGGTGTCAACATATAAAAATGACCTTATTAAACTCATATTCGGTTGAAATCCCAGAGTACCCAAGGGTACAACTCTATGGATACTCATTGTGGCAAGCACTTTTCCAACACTCCTCAGCCATGGGTCCCTTAGCTATTCACTATTGTGCACAGATGCAACAACTGCAGTGTTTGCTGGGTAACTTATATTAACTGGATCTTTGAAATTATCAAGGAGGAAAAATAATCTTTTCCTGTAGGGGTTATGGGCATGAAATAATCCATTTTAAGAAGTAATGGTCACTTAAACAAGAATAACATCAAACTCTGTTCTGACTAATTACTAACACAGCTCTTTGGAGAACCATTCCATAGTTTCGAATTATCCTTCACCAGCAAAAACCCTCTTGTCTTGCCTCCTTTGGTAAAAGACCATTTTTGTGACAGACAAGAAACTTTGCAGCTAGGTTCTCCATATTACACTTTTCAGTCACGTCTTCTGCTCTCTCTTTTCTATCTCTTCTGGTATTTTCTAGTCTGCCAGTTACTTAAGCAGCTATGCGACTTAACGTGGATTCTAAATGACTTTTTTTAATCTTTTTTTATTCTAATTTTAAAGTTTCTGGCGTTAAAACAGGGTGACCATCTAGCGTGCCACAGCAAACAGTGAGGACTTGGGTGACCATCTAGTCTGCCAAAGCAAACAGTGAGGACTTGAGATTGGGACTTTCAGGATCGAAATGTTGAGCCCTGCTTATGCATAGAATTCTTTTCTGGTAAAGGTCAAGTTGTTTATACATAATTCCCCTCGTTTAACATTAACTGTATAAAAGGAAGGTGTTTAACGTAAATTAGTTGTTACTGAAGCTCCCAGCACAGTAGACAGAGAAAGCAATTCTCCCACAGAGGGCAAAGTATTCCTCCCCAGGGTCTCCAACCAACATGACATACCTTTCAAAAGTATTTCTGTAGGGACTAGACAGACAGCTTAGACAAAGCACCTAACTTCAGATGCCAAAGTTAGGTGAAATGATCCCTTAACTTCAGTGCCTTTCTTTAGACTCTAGTACCTTTCTGGGCCAAAGAGTACTAACACCTATGTCTAAACACACCCAGGACTACCAAAAATGCTGGTTTTCAAACCAACTTTCTCAGCCTTATGCTGCTTGGTCAGAAATTTGTTTCCCTTATTTTCAATCCTTATTTTCTTCTGTGTCTTTTACTGCTGCTCAGAGTTCTTCTCACCCTGCCACATTCATCAAACAGACAACTCCAGGGTCATTTAATCAAGTTTTGAGCCTGGTCCCTGTAGGTATGAGGAGTACCTTCAAGATTCCAGACAGAGCTCCCAGTCAGATGTCTCCAAACAAAACCTTTTCACAGGGGTCATAGAAGTTTTCCCAGGAAAGTATGTTATAATTTCTAAAGGAAAGGTTCTCAAATCCAGGATAAAACATCTATCGTACCGAGAGATCCATCTATGCAACAACAGGTTTTGATTTTGAGTACAGGATAATTGTATTCTCAGACTTCCATTTTGAGTTAATACTGATTTTCAACGTAGTTGCTGATTTATTCGCTTGACTTTACCACTGAGCTTTCTTTGCTGATTGTAGTTGCCCTTTTCCCCCTTGCATTTGGTAAATTCTCCTTTAGTGAATACACTAGGAGTACTTTATCTCTACATTTCAAAACCAGAGTCACACTTACGGCTGAACCAAGTACAGACAAGGTCTTCATCTAATCACGAGGTGACTGACGCCACTGCAGTGCATTGTCTGCAGTACCTGTTACCCACTAGCTCTGATTTCAAGTTAAGTTTACTCCTACATTGAGCTTTCTATCTAGAGGTTATTTTTTATGAAGTATGTTCTCATACACTGTTTGAATACTGAAAAGAGTCCACAATGAATTCTTTCTCCTCTTTCTTGTTGATGATATTAGCGTACTGACTATCAGTATCAAATGAACCATAGAATCATAGACTCATAGAATGGTTTAGGTTGCAAAAAAGCTTAAGGACTATCTAGTTCCAACTCGCCTGCCATGGACAGGGACATCTTTAACTAGACCAGGTGGCTCAAAGCCCCATCCAACCTGGCCTTGAACATTTCCAGGGAGGGGGCATCCACAGCTTCTCTGGCGAAACATGTTCCAGTGCCGCACCACCCGCACTGTAAAAAATTTCTTCCTTATATCTAATATAAATCTACCCTCTTTCATCTTGAAGCCGTTCTCCCTTGTCCTATCACTACATGCCCTTGTAGAAAGTCCCTCTCCAGCTTTCTTGTAAGCCCCTTCAGGTACTGGAAGCCTGCAACAAGTTCTCCCCGGAACCTTCTCTTCTCCAAGCTGAACAACCCCAACTCTCTCAGCCTTCCCTCACTGGAAAGGTGTTCCATCCCCCTGATCATTTTTGTGGCCTCCTCTGGACCCGCCCCAACAGGTTCATATCTTTCCTGTGCTGAAGGCTCCAGAGCTAGGCACAATACTCAAAGTGGGGTCCCAGCAGAGCGGAGTAGAGGGGCAAAATCACCTCCCTTGACCTGCTGGCCACCATTCTTTTGCTGCAGCCCAGGACACTGTTTGTTTCCTGGGCTGTGAGCACTGAAACCCTGTTGTAGAAGGCCACCAAAATTGTCAGGTGTGATTTACCCTTAGTGAAGCCATTCACGGCTTTCACAAATCACGTCCTTATTTTCCATGTACCTTAGCATAGTTTCCAGGAGGATCTGCTCTGTGATCTTGCTGGGCACTGAGGTGAGACTGACTAGCTTGTATTTCCTGAGGTCTTCCTTTTTTTCCTTTTTAAAAATGGGGGTTATGTCTCCTCTTTTCCAATCAGTGCCAACTTCACTGGACTGCCACAACTGCTTAAATATGATGGATAAGTGGATTAGCAACTTAATCTGCCAGTTCCATCAGGACCCATGGATGCACCTCATCAGGTCCCACGAAAAACGTGTCCTACGATAAATGAAATTGAATCCCATGAAAAATGAAAAACCCAGCAGCAGTAGGTCTTGCACTGATCTACAGTGTCAGAATGTCATTCACATTTGAATGTCATTCACATTTGTCTACAGTTTGAATGTCATTCAAAGCACAAGAGGAAAAAATAGAATCTTGGGAACAGCAAATTTTTTCACATTTTGGCATTCTAATATTGCTGTTTGGCAGCGTTGCTGGTACTGTACCGTGGCTGGCAACAGAATTCAAGTGGAGTGGAAAGGAAAGCTTCATGGAGCACAGGAAAATTGCTGAGTGACTGGCAGCTTTCATTTGCAAAAGGTGCACATGGACAATCTCTGGGTCTACTGAGATTACATAGCAGCTATCACTCGTTTGTATTTCCTGTAACTGCATATAATATGTGCTTTTTCACTATTTCAGGACACAAAACCACATGTAACAGTAATTCCCAAATTTTCCTCTCACCACGTTTAGATCCTGATTTTATTCCTATTCCTGCTTTGTGGCTTTATATTTTTAAGTGAATCAACGGTATGCATTTTGAATAACCTTTTCCTTTCTTTCTTTATGCAGCCTTTCACTTGACTGTGATGTGTGTTTTTCCATCTTTGCTGTGTGTACTCAAAGGAGAGAAGTAAGAGATCTACATTTGTTATCTAGCTAATCACTTTTCTACACCAGCAAGATTATCAGTGTAAGTATTGTTCCTTGCTGCTTTTTATGTAATCTATTTTCAGAATTCTCTAGTGAGGAAGGTATCCCTGACTTCTAGGTAATCTTTGCCAAGGTGTCGTAGTTCAACCCGGCACCTGGGAACTAAGAACTAAACAGCCGCTCCCTCACCCTCCCCTTCCCCTCCAGCAGGATGGGGAGGAGAAATTAACAAAAGGAGAAACTCGTGGACTGAGATAAAGACAGTTTAACAAGACAACAAAAAAAATGCTAACACTAACAATAACATTAATAATGAATATGTAAAACAAACTATATACAGTACAACTTCTCACCATCTGATGGCTGATCGGCAGTCAGTCCCTCAGTGGTGATCGTGGAACCTGCAGGTTTCCCAGACATCAGGAATTTCACAGATTTCGCTAAACTCATGGATTTCACATAACTTGCCAACATCAAGGAAAAAAAATAAAAGGCCAAACTCCCAGGAAGAAAAAAGGGACAAAAAACAACTCCTGCACCCTGGCCTTCCCTGATTTATAAACTGAACATGATTTCTATGGTATGAAATATTTCCTTTGGCCAGCTGAGCCTGACGGGCTGGCTATGCTCCCTCCCACTTGCTGCACACCTGCTCATTAGCCAAACATGGGAGACCAGAAAAAATCCTTCAATTCTTCGCAACAGCTAAAAACATCAGTGTTGTCAATATTCTTCGTGTACTAAATCCAAAACAGCAGCTACTGGGAGGAAATATAACTCTATCCCAGATGAGAAGACACAATTTAAAAATATTTACCTTCTTATGATAGCTGAAACCATGAATAAACAACTTCTTTCATTTTTGCATCACTCTCTACATAGATGAAGATAGTTGTCTGTTCTTTCTGCCTTTTCTCTTTCAGTAAAACGACTGCAAGCAGGTCAGTCTTTCCTCCTGCAAGCAGGATGTTTCCCCAAATTTTGCTTGTTTTCCTCCTGACTCCCTTCAGTTGTTCAACATTTCTTTTGAAATTCAGTGTCCCAAAGAAGATGTGCTTGCCCTCTGTTCTTAATTTCTTTGTCTTTGTTTTTGTTCCCAGTCTTGGATATCTCTAAACAAAAGATGATGTTGAGGTAAACTAACCCTGTCAGGGCTGAAGATGAAAAGCTCTTTTCAAAGTTTGTCTATTTTCTGTTCTTTCCAATAGAAAAGACTGCTCACACACCTTTGAAAGTTTGTGTTCCTTTATGGTGGTAAAGGATGACTTGTGGTTCAGATTTGCCATCACTTGGGCAAGAAATTCCTAAGATAGCCCTCCCCACTCTGAACAGAGAATTTCTTCTTATCTTAGCAAATAGTAAGTTTTTTCTAGTTATCTTGGACCTTAAGACAATGCTCTGATTCTTCTAGACACTAGACTTCTAACTGAGCCAGAGTGCAGAAACAAGCATTCTTTTCTGGAGGGAACCTTGGAAATGTTTAAAAGAAAAGCTGGGTTTTGGTAGGTTAGTCTCAGATATTCAACGTACCAAACAGAATGAAGTTCACAAATGCAGAATTTCTGCCTAAAAGTCACTCAATTTCAATTTGACATTTCTGGCTTAAGAGGGCCTGGTTTGGACATTTATTATTGCTGTATGTCCATGGATGATAATTTAAATGTCTACTTCTTAACTAAATCTAAGAATAATGTATTTGGGGACTGTTTCTGTGTAGTGTGTGTGTCTGTAGTGAGAATACATTAGGATTATTGCAGATAGCTCTGCAGAAATTCAGCATACCACTACAGAATGAGCAGGAGTATAAGAGAAAAAAGGATATGGGAGAAACAAAAGAACTTACAGTCTCAGGTTGGAGGAAGGAGCAGGGGTAGGAATGGGAAGAACAGGGAAAGTGTGATAGTGAGATCTAAATTAGGCATTTTAGGACCATTAGCAAGAATCTGTCACCGTATGCATGATTCTGTATCCCAGCTGGATTTGGGACATCTTTCACCCCTGAAAGGGGTCTGAGCCATACTGCTTTCTTCATATACTGTGTCTCAGGTAAAGCAGAAAATCCACCCCTGTGGACCAATACCTCTTCCACTAAGGATCCCACATTCAGACTAGAGCAGAGTGAAGAGGGCATATGCAAGGTGTACGTCATAGGAATCGAAGCATTGATGCTTCTGAGGCAGCAATAATAGACCAGTTCAGGTGACTGAACCAGTTCACACATTTAAAAGATGCTGCTTTAGACTAAATTCATCTCCATGCTGTTCTCTCCTTTAGCTGGGAACATTTCATGGAGACAAATTGGCCACTTCACACTTCTGTGAACCTACTAAACTACAGATGGATGTGGAGAGGCCTTAGCTTTCATCCTTCCTTTCAAACGTCCCTTTTTCAATCCTGGCAATGTCACTATGGCAAAAGCAGTCTTTTGTGATTAACTTTATATAGTAGTACTGTGAAGAACTAGAGTTCCTACTGTTAGGCTGAAGAAGAATTTCTGTCTTCTGGGAACATTTGGAGGTGTTTTATACTTTGGATGATTGACAGGATTGTCTTAAAACCCGTTTCGTTTGGTAGTGATGCATCAGAGTTAAGAATTTAGGGTTAGGGCTCCTGAAATTAAGTCCTCCCGAAAGCGAAAGATATATACTGTATAGTATATACATATTTATTTTCTATATGTTTATATATTTAAATATGTACATGGACCTGAATATACATAATACAGGATTTTAATACATGAGTCTGTGTGTACATAAAATAGTTAATAAATTCTAATAGTTTTACTTTTTTTTAACAGCCTGATGGCTCTGTCTGTCTCTTTCCCAATCCACCCCAGTTCACACAGTCCTTCAGAGAGACAGTTTGGAAACTTTAGAAAAATTGTTTTGACTAATGGGTGCTTGTTACTTTGGATGAGAAGAAGTCGTCTAATCAGTCAGCTCTGCCATGTTCCACGCAGTTGAATAAGATAAGTGATTTGGGCTTTACTGCACACAGACAGCACATGTTTCAACTCTACATATTTCACACGTCTTTGAGGAAAAGAAAAAATATTAGCAGAGAAAAACTGTTCATACCCTGTTATAATTCATTCTGCATTTTATTCCTGGAAAATACAGATGGAGAGAAATGTGGAATTAAGGTATGAAAACAAAATTTGTATACAAAAAATTGATTTGAGAGAGTGGAACAGAGGCAATTAAAGCTACACTCATGTATTTGTGGTCTACGGGAAAGACATGAAGTAGAAATGGTTGTAAAAGGAGAGAAAGATAAAGCTGACAAGAAAGTTAAAGGTAAAGACGTCAAGAGGGAGGAAGTGGGATGGGTAAGACTAGTTAGTCATGGGAGAGAGATAACAGATTACCTGTCATGGATCATAGAAAGTCAGGGAAGATTCTGATCACCACTTCCCTTTACTTTTTTGGGATATTCGGCAAAGAAAGAATGAAGTACAGCTAGATGGGGACAGTATTTAGAACCTCAAAATGAAGTTCTGAAACTCCAGAGGTATATGCCAGACCTTTAGACTCTTCAAGCAATGGAGAGCAAGATCTGGGGATAAGGCTGAATTTCAAGTGGAGGTGAAGATCCCAGGAAATACAACTGTAGAACATGTAGGCACACAAAGAATCATCTTCATGAGCCCAAAAGGCAAAGGAAAAAGTCTCTGGCAAACAAATTGATATTATATAAGAAAAATCAAAAGCAGAGCAACAAAACTTCAGTAGACCTAATTTATACCTTCTGTGTCACAACTCAAGGTAAATAGCCAACTCTGGAGATGGGAATGCTGGTTGGCTGGTGTGGGTCAATGGCCTTGCTGGACTTACCAATGTCAAACGAAGACTTGCTCAGATTCCTGTGTCAAGCACCAAGGAGTTAACAAAAGGGAGAGGTTCGACTGGAACTAAGAGCTCTGCTTGTCTTATCAGTCAGAAATATCACATGATAGCCCACCACTATCAACTAAGTGACACCTGGATTGTGAGGAAGGGCACACAGCCAGATGTTACATCAGTTAAAATACAGAAGACCTCTGGTAAGCACTACTAAGGTCCCCAACCCGAGGGCATGCTGAACCTCTGAGTCCTGGTTCTGATGACACTACATGCTTTGCCAAGAGCCAATAGACACTTAATAATTGACTAGTCCCACCTTGCCAAGATCTACCAAAAGGTTTATCAAAAATATAAAAGTTAGCTCTTGAAAACCCTCTTTTGGAGGAAGAGCCAAATGAAAACCTTACCCGACGGACAGGTTGACAGACTTGAATCTCTCTCCCCACCACCACCTTTTTCGTAAGAGTCGCACCTCCAATTTTGTTGGAAAAATATGCTGGGAAAATGCTATTGATTAAAGCACTGAACTGTTAGCCTGAGCCCAATTTTTGTAGACAGTGCTTTCATCAATGGCAATCCTGAATCTGTGATACCTTTTGCTTGAATAAATTAGCTATTATTTCAAGTCTGCGAAACTCTTTCAGTGAAAGTCACTAGTAGGGTTATGACAGGCAAACATTGACTCTGATAAGTGGCTACATACTTCACCCTTTAGACATAAATTGTTGACGAAGTCTGGGACTAGGAGTGGATTCAGCCACACCTAGGCTCCTCTCTGAGAAGGAGTTTAGAAAGCAAGGGGTTCTACTCTGAACCTCGTGACTCAGCAGAAGGGTTTTTCACCTTGCCGCTTATCAGACTCCTTGAAACCTCTTAACCCTTTAACAAGAGAGCTGGGAATTTCTTTTATCTCAGATACACTATTCGCTTATAGCTTAATAGCAGAAGGACCTGGTTTTAATTGTTTAGAGTAGTGTAAACTGTCCGTAGTGAAAATTATTATCCGACCCAGAAGGCTTATTAAATAAAATAACGCTTCCAATAAAGTGTGTTGTAGTAATTCTATATACCATTGTACCACGGGCTACTTCCAGAAAATGTATTTTCCAAAGCAGGGCATTTAGCAACATTCAGAAAATAATTTGCTTACTCTAGAAAACAAAATATTTAATCAAAACCTTTGTATAGGGAAGCAGCATGAGTGTAGATTTAAATTGTAATTCACAGCTTAAAATCTAAGTAAGTTTTATGCAGGGAGTATTACATAAGGGATCCAAAAACTAATTCATACCAGTGCAGGAAATAATACAATACGAGATAATTCACTAATGATATCTTGCAGGAAAGAACCTAAAGTTTTATGAACTTTTATTAACTAAGAGGGTTGTGGGTTGTTTTTTTTTTAACGTGCTGTACATTGATACACCTATTTTAAAATGCCGTAAACTGTAAAATGTGCGGAATATGGGAAATTCAGTTGTCCCATGCCTCTAATACAAAATAAGAGTCACACAAACTACATTTCCAAGTGTGCATATCTCTATCTTTCATGTGTAGTCAGGCATAACTTCTTGCTTTCACTGCTCTCAATTCAGACTTACCAGCACTTTTGTTCCTATGTCCTTCCCTAAGCCATTTATGTGAAATAACCATTCTTTGCTCCCTCCACCCCTCACACACACACAACAGAGGGCAGTGTGAAGTACAGGAATACTCAGAAAGATGTCTTACATGTTAGAGAACAGGTTAGTTTGTTATAAGTTCAGGGTACACAGATTTTTGTTACTAAATATTGAAGAAAAGTATGTTTTCCCAGATGTTTGTCTGTCTGCCCACCATTTACATAATTTCTTTCTAAAATCTGTGCATCTTTAATGTCTTGAAGACAGTTGCCAATATTCCTGGGCAACATCCTTATCTGTCACAGCACAGAGCTGCATCTATTTATCTTGACTGAAGCATGGTCTTTTCCTTTGTTTCCTCCTCCTCTGACTCATTAAAATACGAGACAAAACTTGTTCTGGTTTACACCCTACACAGAGACTCAGAAGACCTCAGCTTTGTGGTGGCCACTCCATGCACAGTGACACTGAGAATAGTCTCTCTCCTACAGGTAGAAGAAATCCACGTCTGATGTGAATGCCACCACACAGATGGGCTCTTTACACTCTGATTTTTCTTCTGAGTGATGTTGCAAGGGTAACTTCAGCTTCTCTCTCCATTCCCCGATAAGGATGGAAAACAGCGCACTCAGACTGAGAATAGTTGTTTCATTTGTATTTATCTTGGAAAAACAGAACAACAATAAAAACAAGAACTTTGGCTTTAGGAGGAACAGTACACCTTTCAAGTCAGATTAATATTTTTTCTTAGTTCTGGTTGCAAGTCAGTGTCAGTCTGTAAGTCATGGTCCCTCACCTGTTTCCATTTTATTAGTGGAAATAATCCTATGCTGCTCCCCTTTTTCTCTACACTGCTGCCAAAATTAATAATAAGTTTCTGCTTTTTCTTTCTACCTACTTGCCTACAAAGCAAAGTAATACAGAATAGCCACTTCTCAAAGTCTCACCAGAGACAGTGTTCATGGAGATTAACAAGGATGATTAGTAAAACCAGCACAGGTGGCAGTATCTCTCAATGTATATGAGAGAGACGAAACACCCATGTTCAAGCCTTGTCCGTGGGTTTTGGCTAGTCTTAACACCCACTTCAAACCCTTGCCTAGACTCTCAGGATAATTCTTCTGTGATAAAAATTCTTGTATGACGAGTGTTAGTGTATAAAGCAGACTCATAATTACTAGAAGCCAAATTGTCCTTGAAAGATAGAGGAGATTTTTATAAAGTACTTCTTCTGTAGAAAAACACATCATTTATTATCTTCATTCTAGTGGATTTTTTGATCTATGGTCCATGAATCCTTGAACTTTACTTCTAACAGCAGTTCCAAAGATAGCAAGAACAGCCAACTTTTTGTCAAGAAGATATTCACTGTCAAGGGGTCTGTGCCTCCTTCAGAATACTTGAGGATCAAGAAAGCCCTCACAAAAAGTTGATAGTCACTTCTTTAATGTATTAGTTTCTAGCCAATATAGATGAATTATATCTATATTTAATGATTTGAAACTTTCCAGTTCCATGACATTATAAAAAAAAATATGGCATTTTTTTCAGGTTATTCACTGGTGAGAGGTAATGAAACCTTGTGAATCATAGGAAATATCACTATGATGCAAGTGCTTCATTTAAGAGGTTGTTTATGATTTCAGTAAGTACAGAATCAAACTTTCACTTTTTAAAATTATTTGCAACTCTTATTTTGTGGTATTTGTGAAGTTTCAGTTAAAAATTCAGATTTAGAATTTGCCAGAACAGCTTTCTACTTTAATTCCCTGACTTTGAGACTTGAATACCAATATATAATTCAATTTTTAGCTTTCACAAGACTGAGAACACATGAAAACAGACACATATTTAGGAATATTTGACTGTGACTACTTTAGGAAAACAGCTGACCAACCATACCTTTGTGCAGTATCTGTTCTACACATAGATGTATAAAGCTAGTAGAACTTATAAAATGGTAGACAGCTTCCAAAGGGTAGTTTGGAAACCAAAATATGAATTCATACATTGCAAGGAGTCAATCAGTGAAGCATTGCTTTGGTTCCAAAGGAGACTCTGAATAAGGGCGATGCTATGAAATTATTCCTGCCACCAGATGCTGTTTGTCTGCTTCTGTGCTCTAATTGCTATCAATAACTAAACAGAGGTCTCTGATTCATATGCAAAGAGGCAGAGATTGTTAAATTAAGCATTTTAAAGTCATTATAGTACATTTTATATGTTCAGCCAAACACTGCACTCAGGTTGATTATGATTAAATATACCGACACTAAATTACATATTGATTCCATAAATATCAATAGATACCCAGAACAAACAAGAAGATTCCTGGTAAATAGAAGGAATGTTTTAATTTCAAATGACTAGCAGAAAGCAGCTTATATTTATTTATGTATGTTATGTTATGTTGTAAATTGTACAAAGAGAGGCATCTCCCAGTTGACTTGCAGATATCACAAAATAATTTCCATCTCTTTGGAAAACAACAAACACAGACAATGTCGTATACCCAAGTCTGTGTGACAGCTACTTGAAAAGACATGTTTGAATGCAAGTGAAGCTTGCACTTGTTAATCAGTCTGTGACAGGCATGATCTTTTCCAAAACTATGTCCCCAAGGTGATTCTTACTCCCTTTGATAGAATACAGTCTGCAGTATGTCTGGAGAAAAAAAATCTGCACTCTTTGAAACTGCCCGTGTTCACCCTTTGACAGGCTGTACAATTTGATGACATGTTTTCTTACAATTATTGCTATTAGTCATACTACTGTCCTGCACAAATGTTTGGCAGACTTTCAGACAGAGGTATGATGACGAGACATCTCTGGTGATTCACTCTTTCCACTATAGCCAGGGAGGTCAGTGCAGTATGACCCCTAATATCAGATTTGCAAAGTACAGATTCTCTGGAGTTTGACATCACTAATCAGATGTTCCTCATCTTGTTGCCCCAGACCTTTGCGACTATTGTCGTCTGTCTCCTGAATCCCTTGAGTTGCTTTCCGTAATTTCTGCTCAGTATAAACATGATTCAGAAAACTCTGATACCCCTTGGCTAGGGTGGATTTGAGACACAAGTTGTTACCCAAGACAAATTCTCATCTGAAATCTGTGGCAAAAAGTGAGTCTTATTCAAAGTTGTGTTAACTCTCTTTTTTTCCTTTGACAAGTTGCCACTGAAAAGAATTCCAGGAAGATACAAAACAGGGGAACAGACAGTCTGTTGGACAAATGTTACTGAAAGACAGTGGGTTCAGGTAGACTTTGAAAGGCTCTCTTCTTTTTGCAGAACAGTTACCGATTTTGGAAAGGCCTGTTGCGACAGGACAAGGAGTAATAGTTTTAAACTAAAAGAGGGTAGATTTAGACTAGATATAAGGAAGAATTTTTTTACAATGATGGTGGTGAAACACTGGAACAGATTACCCAAAGAGGTAGTGGAGGGCCCATCCGTGGAAACATTCAAGGCAAGGTTGATCGGGTCTCTGAGCAACTTGATCTAGTTAAAGATGTCCCTGCTTACTGCAGGGCATTTGAGCTAGATGACCTTTAAAGGTCCCTTCCAATACAAAGCATTCTATGATTCTATGGTTCTATGATTTTATAGAGTCTTCACCATTGTACACTGTGGGATGGAGCTCAGTAAATGACCTTCATTCTGAGACACTGCAAAAAAATTATATGAAAATTATATAATTTAAAGTTCCCTTCCTTAACTTACCCTCTCAACAATTTAGGCTCTCTTCCATAAGTTTTGTTTTCAGGAGAGAATGTCCCATATTCTAAAAAACTAGTTCAGAAGCTAAGACAAACACTGCACATCAGCAGTTGTTTCTACAGTTAACTACTTGTGAAAGGAGCTGTTGTTGCTCAGGATATGAGATAATTTAACTTTATTGCTTAACATGATACGGGTACTTAAACATAATTGTCTAATGTCATTTGTCATTTTAGATGCACTAGGTTTTTACGCATATGCCTCCAGCTGTACACCAAAAGGATATAGGTCTCTTCTAGGTCCTGTGTCATACTGACAAGCCCAACTGAAAGTCTCAGATTTCTAGGCTGTTGCAAGTGGCATTTATGTTTGAGCAAGCAGACTCATTGGCACATGCCACTTCTAGTAAATCTGTTGCTAGTAGAGTCCCATAGGCGCTAATGTTAATGAAATATTTAGAGAAATAATGTGCCCAAAGTGTAGCATGTGTCACGACACAGTTAATAGAACTAGAAATCTTCAACTAGATGTTGCACTTTTTTGTAATGTAGTTAAACACTTACGTTAGGCACCTGAAGAGAAGCAACAAGCAATATATGATTAAAAAACCTTTCCAAATGACTTCAAAGTTGCAAAATTAAAGTGCTACATATTGCTTTGAACTAAGGTATATTAAATTCTGGAATGTTTCCTAATGACAAACTCGGTATAGTACTGTATTATTTTGCAATATTTCTGCCATACAAAAAAATTACAAAGAAAAACAAACCAAGTTTTCTGACAAGATGATATTATTGGTCGGGACAGTTTAGTTACCCACTATAAAGTTCAACTGACATTATTCATTTGAAGTCTATGTTTACAGCTGCGAGCAAATTTACAAGCCCTTAATTCGGTGGACTGAAAAAGCTTGTGCAGATATAGTGCTGTGTGGATGAACCTTACACATAGTCAGACCATACTAAAATACTGTTACAACATTCTGTCCAAAAGCGGCTCAAATACTCTCTGTATTAGGCAAGCCAGAGAACCATACTCTGTTTTGATGCCAGAAACCTCACAGTTAAAATCATAAAAATGCAATAATTTTCTTTTCACAGGTGTAAGTATTAATACAACTGTGCATTTGGCAGGGATATGGCTCTGGCAAACTACCTGAGTCACCTGAATTCAGTCCCTCCCTGGGAATTACTTAATGATGGGATTATGCACCATGGGTTCCCTATCTCTTTCAGAAAACAGATGTATTCCAGAGATCAAGCTCATGGAATAACGCAGACTGCTGTTCGTAGGACTCCATCTCATCTGTTGAAAAAGTTTAAAGGTGAATAGTAAAAAAAGCTAGAGTAGGAAAACAGAAAAATTATAATCTGAGAATATAGTGAAGTCCTGTTTGCAGTGGACTGACTGTTAATGACCTTTTAAACATGTCCTGGGTTTGGCCAGGACAAGGTTAATTTTCACCAGAATCCAGGAAGCGGCACAGCCGGGCAGGCTGAGCCCACCTGGCCAAACAGAGCCAGGTATTCCATAGCATGTGCTGTCATGCTGGGTTTCGGTGGGGGGGAGCTTGGGGGCGGGAACTCACTCGCGGCTCAGGAGGGCACAGCGGCGGTTCGGTCCGAGAGAGTGGTTCTGTTCTGCGGGGTCTGTTCTGCTGGTTTGTTCTGTGTATTCCCCTTTTTTATATCATTGTTGTTGCTGTTCCCTTTGTTTGCTGTTCTGTTAAACTGCCCTTATCCCGACCCACCAGTTTTCTGCCTGTTTCTTTCCATTCTCCTCCACCCCCTGGCGGGGGGAGGCGCAGCCACGTGGCGCTTTTGTTGCCGGTCGCAGTCAAACCAGAACAAAACAGAATTAACTGAAGGCTGGAAAGTGAGTTTACCCCTTTGTAGACCTCAAAAAAATCACAGATGGAAAAGATACCTAAAAGCTTCAGTCTACAGATTTCAAGCATAATGGACAAATCTGTTTGAGGTGTAAAATCCCTGATGTGTAAGGAAGCACAAAATCTGTCCCCTTCCTCCTTTTGTCTTTAGAACATACATAGTGGCAGCAGACAGGTGAATTTTGAAATTTCTGAAAGGAGATTAATTTACCATCTAGCTTTTTTGCTCACTGCGATCTTCCACCTGTCCTATTACCTCTGCCTGGTCACTCATTCTAGAACTATATTCTTATGAATTGAAAGGTATGACCAGCTACTAAAGACTTCTCCTAACCAAGGCAAGGCCAGACTTTCATCTCCCCACCTGCAAGACCTTCCTCCTTTCTGCCCCATGCTTCCTAACTGCCAAAGACCGTCTATTTCCCCACTTCCCTCCCCCCACCCCAATTTTCCATGTTACTATTTCTTTTTGGCCTGCCTATCAGGCAAGAGGCACCACAGGTAGTGCTGTGAATGTGGTGACTGGTCATCTGCCTATCAGCAGCTGAATTGGCGAGGCAGAACGTGTTACTTTTGAGCGGCCACATGTAACCCTTAAGCTGTATATTTGTACAGCTCAGTTGTGAGTCCTTCAATATCTTTAAGATTTCTATTCTTCTGCCCAGTTTGGCTGATATTAGCCAAAGGGATTTAAAGTTATTGTGCGAAAGAGGGCTGACAGCAAGACTCAATCACAGAGATAGAACCAATGCCATCACATCAGATTTGTCCCCTTAGGAAATCAGACTAAAAAGTGGGACACTTTCAGTATTAAGAAATTTGATTGTTGCCTTGGAGAATTTCCTCACTGAATCTGTCACAGCTTTCTTACATTATGTTGGGCACACCACTTCAATAATCTAAGTATGACTTCAAATAAGAAATGCAGTGAAGCTGAGCTATGGCAACTACAGCTGCAATAACTAGGGGTTGTGCTTCAAAAGCACATAAATGACTACATAATGTCAAGAACTCTGAAGACCAGGGTCCTGTGGGACTGGTGTAGGACACTGAATTAAGGCAGACTTATGGTGTGACTTTTTTTGGCAGGCATTGAAGAAAACATTTGGGTTCCTAAAGTGACATTTAGGTAAAATTTGGAAGAAGAAGTTTAGGAAGACTGTTCTGAAAAACTATGCTTACTTTTCACTACTTGCCATCTGAGTGACACTGGGGTGTTTAGTAAGATAATAAGAATTTGGTGATTCTGATCTTGCTTTTTTTCTTTTCAATTTCCAGTCATTTCTCAAGGCAAAATACACAATCTGCCCTTGAAGAAAACCATTCCCTAGAACAAAGGCTCTCCAGCGTAGTCTGGTTGTGGGACTGGAACTGGTGGCAGTAATGTCAAGGTCAGTCACAAAGGTATCAGCAGGAGGTCATGGCTATCTGCTGGTCTAAAACTCATAATTATGTCCTCCCAGTTCTTACCACAGCCTACTGTTGATCAGGTTATAAACACAGTCCCAGTCCTCTGCCTCCATCGTGCTCCTGTCATACTTTTCGTTCCCATGAGCTACGTAGAGTTAATTCTGTCCTGTTACTGTTGATTGGCTGACTAGACTTAACAGACCCTGGGCAGGTGTTTACACTAAAATTATTCTAAGAACACTTCTTTTTACAAGTTTCCCACTGATGCTCATACAGTAAATGCTGTTGTCTCATCCCCCTTTGAAAACAGAAAGTACATCAAACAACATAGGTATTGAGAACCTTCATATATTCATGACATCTTTTTTCATTTCTTTAACTTTTCTTGATTGCCATTGGAAAGAGGAGAGAAGATAGCTAAGGGAAAAGCGTTTATTATTAGGAGCAAGAAATACATGTTTTGTGCCACTTTGATTTCTAGAAAGATAGAGATGATCCAATTTTTATTGGATTTCCTTAAGGAAACTATGCCAAACTTAAGTCATATATGTATGACCAATTAGACAGACAACATATTTACATTACTTAAATTTGAAAGTGAAACTGTCCGTAAAAGAGGCAAGCAAAGACGAGGATGGCAGGCCAAGGCAGATCTGTACTGATGTGTAACCCTCAATACATGTGTAGTACACTTACCACAGCTTTTGATGTTTGATATATATTATCATATTTTTTGCCTGCAATGAAATTGTCTGTTGTGCTTTATAAGACAAGTCATTCTACCAAAATATTACTCTTTTCTTTAAGAGCAGGTTTGTGGGACTCCTTACAACACTTATCAGATGATGTTAGAAACTGTTAGGCAAAACATGCTTATCCTATTAGAGCAGAGACATATATTACAGTTTAAAAACAAGTGAACTAGACGTTTAAACTCAGATCTGGATCCTGGTTTCAAAAAGCTATGATTAACACCTAAATATGTGATAATAAGAAAGCTTCCCCTTGTTGGCATTGACTGCCTTTGTTTTACCACTGCATCTCTGATGGACCCAATGAACTCTTGAGTATAGTAGCATGGAGCATCTTAACATGTAACTCCTTTTGCTAAGTACCTATATGCATCTCTTTTGCACCTGAAAAAACAAGGAAGTTGATCTTAGAGGAGAACTGAGAAAATATTTAACATTAGAAAACTAACAGGGTACTGTAATTAGGAGCATCTGAGAAAAAATGGCAAGAAAATTAATCAGTTTATTTCCAGAACAAAGAATGATTATCATCTGGTAAGACAGACCTGGGGCTAAATATGGAGCAACGTGTGTTAATCAAGAGTCACTACTGATTAAACGGTCACAAACTGTACATGAGGAAGAACTTCTTCCCTCCGAGGGTGACGGAGCACTGGCCCAGGCTACCCAGGGAGGTTGTGGAGTCTCCTTCTCTGGAGATATTCAAGACCCTCCTAGACGCGGTCCTGTGCAGCCTGCTGTAGGTGACCCTGTTTTGGCAGAGGTGTTGGACTAGATGACTCACAGAGACCCCTTCCAATCCCTACCGTTCTGTGTTTCTGTGATTCTGTGAAACTAATGGATATTTCCAATTCTTACAATCTACTCAATAATTTCAGAAGTATTGCATGGACTGTTATGTTTAACACTGCAAATTTCAGAAGAACTCAAATCTTGACATTCAGGAGGTTAGTAAGTGTCAGAGATGTAATGCTGATGAAACACTGAAGTACTGGGCATCACCTGAAAACATGAAAGTGGAGGATATTTTCTGTCTGTTTCATATGAAAATGGAAAACAAAAAAATTACATAAACCTACCTTCTACTTTTCTTATTGAATTAATTGAAATTTATTTCTCTTTCTCTAATAATATATCTCTGCATCTGAGTTGATTACTTTCTTGTTCCAAAAGCTTGTGACAGAACACAAAAAAATCTTTTTTATCCTTTTCAGCAAATCAAATATTTTCTTGAGTTCAACATAAAAGATTGGGAATGTTAGTTCCTTTTTTTTCTTTTTTTTATTTTTTAAAATATTACAGCTGTTGGCTACTTTAAAGTTATCTGCATGAAGCAAAAGCTATATCAAGAGTTCTCCATGTGATGAAAAATCTATAACAAAACCAATTCCTGAGAAGTGATGCACACCGTATTAAGCAGAAATCCAGTGGAGCAGAACTGTAGTCATAGTTTCCCCTTTTGGCTTGTCAGCCACTACTTGCATCACTACAGTATTAATTTTCACTTCCTTGCTGTCCTGTAGAGCAGAGTAACTTTTTTCTCCCTTCTTTCATTCTCTCTCCCTCCTTGTGCTCTACTTTTGAATTTGTTGCAGTAAAATTTGTCTGAATTCAGGCTTCAGATTTTATCCAAATCACATTTCAGAAACTTTTATAAATCTAATGAAGAAGAAATTTTATTTTCCACCTATTGTTGGTTAGTATGCGAATCATTTGAATGCATCAATGTACAGGAAGTTCATTAACACATTACAGTGGGAAGAAATAGTCATAGAAATAAAGGGGGAAAAGCACCTAGTTTCTGACAGCACTGAATAATGGGACTCTTCACCATTTGGCAAGATTCATATGGAATAAAACCAAAGAGCTCCAGACTGATCTCTTAAAAGCATCTACTTTACTCTTCACAGAACTGACGCAGAAATAATTTGGCTCAGAATTCCTAATGCTATATTTAGTTAAATGAAAACACTTCTTATAAATGCTCTTATCTGGATAGAAATCTTGTTTTTGATGTACCGTTCTATTTTCTTCTCTAGTGGCTTCAGAAGCTCCACCTCCACTTAAAAAAATTAGTCTTTACTGACATTCTATTTCAATTTTTTATTTGGTGTGTTTCTCTTCCCCAAAGAGTGCATGCTGTGTTAGGGAAACATCACTCAGAATAGAGTGCAATATGTAAGAGTATGATATCAGATTTTCAATGAATTTTGAAAGTGCTTGATCTTTAAAAACTAAGCTACACAAATTGTAACATTAATTTGCGTGCTTAAATAGAGACATGTTAGCCTTAAGAATTTCAGTCAGTGCTTTCACATGTGATGAAAACACCCACAAACTGCAGAATATATGGGATCAAGTAGTTACCTCTAGATCTGGATTTTAACATTTTTTTTTTTCTTAAGAAAAAGCCTCTGAAATTTCTCTCTCCTTCACTTCTTCTCTTATTTACCACGACTACAGTTTCTGAAGACTTATGTGTGTCTCATTGCGTGTGAGTGTGTAACAGTAAATGTTGCAGCATTTCTACAACTAACTTTACAAATGTTAACAGAAACACCTTTGCTTAATTGTACCATGTAATCTCTGATGTACAGACAAAGAGCAGTCTTAAGGAAGAAAGTGGTATGTAATGTATTATTTGCCCTTGTTAAATCCCTCTATTGTGCAGTCTTTAGTCTGAGCTTCAGAAAATTTCTCCACTGTATGAGCCTCTAAATATTGAACCTCTCACTGGAGTGAAGTACTTGTACATGCAATATTCACCTCCAATAGATATTGTACTAAAACACTGCTTGGAAGGAAGACGAGAAAGCAAGTCTCCATCTTTCGTGGATTAGCCTAAGAGCTGCACTCAGGTTGCATATTTATTTTCTGACTCTGTACCTTTTTACATTGTAAAAACATCAATAGGTCCATTTCTTCCTCTAAAGAATGATACTTAGGATATTCCTGCAAGAAGTAAGAGCACAGGCAAGACTCGAACCTGGTTGTGAGCTGTCTGGTGGAATGCTCTAGTCTCTAGTGTCTTAGAAAAAATAAGACTTTCTAGATACCTTAGTCTGGTGCCTGCTTCATCAGGCATGTCTGGAGAATGGTTACAAAACAGGCGAGTAAGTGGAAGAAACGAACTAGGTATTTGACTTCTTCACATACCTAGTTCTCTTGAGTACGGCCAGAAGAGAAAACATTTTACAGAAAGTCCTGCTTATTGCTCTAACGTTTCTTAAGAGGTTCCCAGTCTTAAACATAAGTTCAGCAATGATTTCAAGGTTTGAATTTTAGATTAAATCTCATAAAACCGGAGTTTCGTGTGACTTAAACACCTAAATCTCTGTTTTGACATAGTCCTCAGTTTTTCTATTCATTAATTAAATAAAAAGCATAAAAAGGCCTGTCTGTTAACTAAGGCTGAGATTTCTAAAGAGGTCTGAATGAATCAGGCTTGAAATTAAGATTAATTTGAGCCTTCTAACACCATAATACTGCTCTAAAATCTGAGCCTAATTCCCTGATGGTACTTTTTTACTTTGTTTGAGCTATACTTTAAGGGGCAACGGGCACAAACTGACGCACAAGAAGTTCCATCTGAACATGAGGAAGAATTTCTTCACTCTTAGGGTGACAGAGCCCTGGAACAGGCTGCCCAGGGAGATTGTGGAGTCTCCTTCTCTGGAGATATTCAAGACCCGCCTGGACAAGGTCCTGTGCAGCCTGCTGTAGGTGACCCTGCTTCGGCGGGGGGGTTGGACTAGAT
>Ga0065711_1005227_pt1 | contig 20885 bp, 14 predicted proteins | sample Hoacrofraction12_FD_59098 | JGI IMG/M metagenome (GOLD analysis project Ga0065711, IMG submission 59098) | Hoatzin crop microbial communities from Cojedes, Venezuela - Epithelial fraction 12 v2 (version 2) | ecosystem: Host-associated > Birds > Digestive system > Esophagus > Crop | place...
TGAGGGTGGTGAAACACTGGAACGGGTTGCCCAGAGAGGTAGTGGAGGCCCCATCCCTGGAAACATTTAAGACCAGGTTGGACAGGGCTCTGAGCAACCTGATCTAGTTAGTGGTGTCCCTGCTCGCTGCGGGGGGCGGTTGGACTAGATGACCTCTAGGGGTCCCTTCCGACCCAACACTTTCTATGATTCTATGATTCTACTAATCACTAATATATTTCTAGTGAGCATGCTCAGGATAGATATCCAGATGGAACACAGGGCCCTGAAGACTTTTTGCTTATTATTTAGGACCAGCAATTCATCTCATTTTTCTCTTACCAAGTCACAGAGATTTGATTCCATACAGGTCAAGTTAAGAACCTGCAAGGATGACCATTTTACAGACAAATTAATATAAGCTTATTTTCAATGTTGAATTATTAAAAATCATGTAGTGAAAAGAATACCAACACTAAATTATCTTCCTCTGTATCTATGTGATATCAAGGCCTCCATGACCCGCTTTTTAAGTCTTTCCATAAGCTTTCAGTTAGTAGCAGTAGACTCCAACAAATAATTTCCAAAGGAGATTATCTTTGCTGTTCCCAAAGTCTGAAACTGCATGTTCAATTTCTCAAACATTTTTTGAAATCATAATGCTATGGAAAGCCAGTATGGACAGTGGTTATAATAGGTAGCTTGTGGAAGCCATATATGCCATATAAAGCCTCCTTTTTCGCACCAGTGGCAGATAATCCTTCAATTCGACATGGCTGTGACTGTGATATATGATACACAAATACATGCTTCATTGGCATCAGCATCCAGATAAATTTGTCCTCACCTCAGTGAATGCAGAATCAACATCAGTAATTAGCTTGCTTATTAAGAGTTTAAAAATGAAGAGAAGATGTAATAATCAGGTTCTACCCTCTCCCTGCCCCCACCTCAATACATCCCAAAGTAATGGCCATTTAGCTTCCAAAACAAAAATCAGAATAAAAACACTTGTTGTCTTCCAGGTTCTGCTTTGGTCACACTTTTGTTTACTGACGTAAAGTTTTAAAGCAGCACAGGTATCCTGTAGACTCATACTTAATGCCGTACCTGCAAGTCTACAAGTGATTGTTGCAGTGGTGTAGACTGAATATAAGTATGCCTCACTGTATTAAAATATATGCATTCTCAGAGGCAAAGTCAAGGTATTGAATATTCAGGCTGGAAAATTTTCTTCTGAACCATGAGGTCACAGATTCCAATTGCCTTTTTTTCTGATGAAGAACATACTTGAATCATATGATCATTACAACTTCATTTGATTGAATGGACTGCTGAAGTGGAAAGCTTCTACTTAGCTAGAGCTGCCAAGTACCTCATAGCTTTTGAAGAAGGATAATAAAAGTAGTTCAAAAGTCCTTCTTATGTATGTCTGCAATATGAGCCCAGAGATGTCTGTCCTGAAAGTGAGGGAGGACTACAATAATAAGGAGCTACCGAGCAGTCATTGCTTTGTTTCTAGAGAAACTGGTTCAACTTATTCCATACATCCACGCAAAGTATTAGCTCATACACAGTAGTCGCAGCTCTATGGAAGAGAACTGTCCATAGGAACTGAGGAAGTGAGAATAATAAAGATACAAAATTGCCACTGAACATGTACTTTTCTAATACAGTATGGAGATATGGCATAGTTGAACATTACAGTACTTGAGTATTTATTCCAGAACACTATTATTAATATGACATTCATACTTGAAAGATTACCCTCAATTCCCTTCACTCTATAGTGGGTCCCATACAGATCCAGCTAATTGGTATCCAAACGGTTTGTTACAGCTCTTGTTAGTTTTATTGTGCCAGCAGCCTCCTTTGCAGAGATCATCTAGTAAACTACTATGCTAGTAAACTAAATAGGACCAGGGCACTATGGCATGCAGTTGTCCATATTACTTAATTGCTAGTACACTTCTTGGTGTAGATTTGACTCATGGGAAATAGCACTTTTCCAGGCAACACCTGGGCACAGCCTGAAGGGTAAGGCAAGCCTGGGATGGTTCCCAATATACAACAGAGACAAGGCTGACATGTTTTAGTGAAGACGAAAGTTTAGCCATACGGATGTAAGCCGTGCTCTGTCATTCGCCCTCATGGCCAGACAGGAAGCCAGGGCGCTTTTTATTTACTTCGTACAGACATAGAAACCAATTTTCTTCTGACATCATTATGACTTATTCTATTGAAGCCAAACAGTTATAACAAATGTGTAAAAGTCAGACCATCACCATACCTGTTTGGTGTGTATTTTGGGGAGTAAGGAGGCATACAGGAGATGTGGCAACTATCTTCTTTTAAAAGCAACCTAAATGAGGTTAGAACTGCTTTACATTTGCCCACTAATAACAGCATCTGATGTATTCTGATATCTTGTCTCTTCTTTTTTAAACAGCTGTAGGTAAACTGATGCAATTTAGAATGTAAAGATTCAGTCTTAGGACTGTGATTTTGACTGCTTAGCTCTAGCATCACAAAACACGTCATCAGAAGCTCACAGTTGCCCTTTCCTTTTAATTTCCTGCTTCAGGATATGAAGTTTTATTGTACCAATCAGCAGCACAGTGCAATCCAGTATTACAGTCTGCTCATGGCCGAATGTGCACCCAACAGCCCGCCTGCTTTATGTGCAATGAATTGGCGCACCATTCCTTTGCCCGTCATATATTCTGCTCAGATCACCTAAGAGTGAGCAGTACCTGTTTGGTTGGCATTCCCACACATACACCAGAATGTAAACACCTCATAGCCCCAGGATGCACAGTAGGTAGCCTTATCCAGAATCTGAGCTTTTGAATGTCTTTGATGTTTCCTCTTTGGAAAAAAATCTGTTGCCACAAGGGACAATTCCCCACTCTGTTACACCAACACATAGCAGTAGCTCCATTGGTTAGCAAAATTACACTTTAAGGTAAGAAAAATAAAGGCCAAAATCCAAAAAAGCCTTCTGTAATGTTAAGACAAAACCAAAACCGAACAGATACAGTGGAATGAGAATTACCCTTATACCTTTATTGTTGTGTCACATATTGTTATTTTCCTAGACCAGCAAAAATTAAAAAAATACCTTCTATGTAAAGGATCTCTCCCTCTGTTTACAGGCATATGGGTCACATGTTGCTCATTTAGGCTTCCTGAGATTTTCTTCTCAATGCTACTGGTGTGTAGCTGTGATGCTCTCATCCCAACTTGTACATTTTTACGCTTTGATGCTTTATTTGGCTTTCCATTCATATTGTTTGAACTACCTGGCTCCTTTTCAGCCTCAGAAGCCCTGCTGCTAACATGATACAGCAAGTTTACAATGCCCCAAATAAACATAATAGAGCCAGGAATTACACACTGTCTTCCTCATACAAAATCCCATGCCAGAATGACCTTTCTTTCACTCTCCCTCACAGGCACATAGACACAACTGCACACAGTTAAGGCTCCTTACATAAACTCAACCAACTAAATAATTTTGCCCTTCAAGGACAAAGAAATTCTGCTGTCTTATCAGCTTGTCTTTGCTGATTGCAGCAAGTGCCCGGTCTTTCATGGTGATTTGTGTTACCCTCTTCCAGTGCTACTCCACATAGCCCACCTCAACAGGTCAAACACAGAGACAGATACATAGATAGATAAATAGATAGATAGATAGATAGATACATAGATACATAGATGGATGGGTGGATGGATGAAATCTTGCGGGGTAATTACTTCTGCTCTCTGCCTGACTTGGCTCTTCCCAGCACAACCCACATGAACACAACATGTCTTCACAGATCACTATACAGACCCTCCAGGACTATCCCATACTGACCCACCATGCCCATCCTGTGCTTCTCCCAGACTCAGCAGATATTTAAACGCAGAAGGAGCTCCCACCCATCTAACTTTTTTCTTCACCTCTGTGTTTCCCGGGTACATTTGACGGTCCTTCACTGAAGGGTAGTGTTCACTCTTTGCTTCTTTTTCACCATTGCTACTGGATAAAAAAAAAGGCAGGAGAAGGGGAAAGAAAATTTTCCCCACCTTCTAAGATTTTTATATATATACACGTAACACTCAAATCCTGCTCAAAGTGTGTTGCACAAATACTGGAACAAACAGGAGTAGAAACACTAAGGAACTAATCTGTTTTCATGACTGTACCATTTGTTTCCAGGGATGGGGCCTCCACTACCTCTCTGGGCAACCCGTTCCAGTGTTTCACTACCTTCATGGTAAAAAATATCTTCCTTATATTCAGTCTGAATCTACCCTCCCTTAGTTTAAAACCATTACTCCTTGTCCTGTCACAACACGCCTTGCTAAAAAGATTGTTCCCATCTTTCCTATAGGCTCCCTTCAAGTACCGAAAGGCTGCTATGAGGTCTCCCTGGAGCCTTCTCTTCTCCAGGCCAAACAGCCCCAACTCTTTCAGCCTGTCCTCGTACGGGAGGCCTTCTCTAGAGGGTCACTTGGTTTTATTCTGGCCAGTAGTATGACCAACATATAAAAATCTGATAAAGTCGGATGGCATAATAATGTAACAACATCAGGCTAACTTGTGAGCAATGGTTAATTTAAACAAGGTAAAACTTTTTAACCTCAGGAACAGAAGTTTTAAGCTGAAGTTGAATAAGGTCTGATCTTTCTTTGACATAAACAAGTAACTTTCCAGGGGAAGTGGTAAGCAATTTGTGATTTCATGTTGGTTTTGGTATGCCATTTTGAGACTTTCTCCATATGTCATAATTTATTACAAAATTAAACGTAATCATAGACGAAACTCATGTTAGCTTGAAGAGGAATTAAAAAAAAAGCAATAGGGAAAACATTGGTATGCTTACAGTCTAATGCACTATGGTCAGGCTTACAAAGAATACAAAAAGAAAAAATGCAGTTACAGTTTCTAAAGACTGGAGATCTTTGGATTACCAGTGTTACTTTCTTAAGATGTAGGTTTGTTTTTTTATGACCAGAATGGAAAAACTAAGTTTCCACTAAGTTTAAAAATTCAAACACGTGAAGACTGGGAAATGACAGAGCTAAGATCAAGGGTTTTTTGTAGTTAAATATTTTCTGTTTTTCTGAGCAAATAAAAATCCCTAGAATTTGATCAGATGGCCTCACATTGCCAAGACTGGTTATCAGCCAAACTGGAATCATTTGTTCCACTGCACTAATTACTGCCACACCAAGCATATGAAGTAACTGCTGGCAGCAGTAGGTTATCATCCTCTAGGTATATCAGAACTAGAGCAGAATGAGGCAGGATAGAAAGGTTCAGGCAGCCAAATCCTGCCTGAAGACTCTGCAGCTGTCTCTGCCTTTCTACAGAGATCCCATGTCATGGTGGCCGGGTCATTTCAGCCAGACACTGAGCAGGTGACGCTAGCTGTGTCCCTTACCTTTGGTTCCAAGCCTGGCACCACAAGGCTCGATTGCCAGAAACAACAGGATCGGACACTCCTACTAAAGGCAACAAAAGCTCTGTTTCGAACATAAGTTCCACATAACGCTAAGTGTTCTGAAAAATCTGGGATTACAAACTAACGAGCCAAAACTAGTGAATCCTATTCTTTTTGTCCCTCAGTTTTCCATCAGAAATGCAGTTAATGCCACATTTTATCTTACCCAGCTACTGAAAGTGCTCAGGTATAACAGCAGCAAGCAACAGAGAGAAACTAATAAGAAAATTAATCATCTTGTCTTCAGTGGAAAATTGAAGGAACTGAAGTTCCCTAGATCTTCCTTCTTGCCCTTCTTGAAGACAGGAGTGACACTGGCTTTCTTCCAGTCTTCAGGAACTCCTCCCATTCCCTGTGACCCAGCCGTCGAGAGTGGCTCCACAGTGACCCCAGCCAGCTCCCCGAGCACTCGTGGGTGCATCCCGCCAGGCCCCAGGGACTGGCTGCACATCCAGTTTGTGTAAGCGCTCCCTAACCCTCTTCGCCACTGAGGGTTAAGTCTTCCTGGCTCCAGATGTTTAGGTTGTAAACTGATGAAAGAACTGCTTCCTGATAATCCTATCTTGTGCTAATGTTGAATAAATAATACAGAATAATACATCATTAAAGCTAAAATCAACACGTGTTTGGAATGTTCTCACTGCTGCAGCTACACAAAGACCTGCCCTAGGGAGCCAGGCATTTAGCTCAGAAGACAAAAGTCTGTGACGAAGTTTGCCAGATTTCACAGCTATACTTCATGAACAGAAAGAAGAAAGAAAAGAATACTACTGTTCCTAGCTCTTATTTATTATGTTGCTGCTGTTGTCGCAACATCTATGAATTTTATTAGGAATGAGACTCCCACTGCTCTAAGCATGTATAATGCTATGATTATGCGAAGACTTAAGCACATGTCATATATTCAGTGAAAAAAATACCCGCTACAAAGAACTCACAATTCGCAGGTTAGAGGAGGACTGAAAAACATCTTCAACTAAAACCAAGAGAAAGCAAGTCACACGAGAATTACAACAATATTCATTTGATCGCAAGTATAAAAACAAATAAATAGGTATTAAACTACTAAAAAATCTGAGAGAACAAGGAGTTCAGGAAAAATGTGAGACACACATTGGAAAAAGTGCCTTGAAACGGCTGTCAGGTGAGATGGAATTCAGGGGAAAAAGGAAGGTTTGGAAAACTGGATAAAGAAAATATTTGGTGCATATAAGACAAATATTTTTCAGACATAAATTTACTTCTGTCTGACATAGACCTTTCCTCTAATAATGATGATAAATAAATGACATGAAAAAGGCTAGGCAGAGAAAATATTTTATGTAAGTTTCATACGCAGAAAACATTCAGTCTAACATTTCCCCTGCAACTCATTCTTGTTTTCTCTTCTGTTTCATTTCTTCGTCGCATATTTTAAAGGCTGTTGTCAGAACCATGTTGATACTGGCAGCTTTACAGCCATGAAACCAGAAGTGTTATGGAAGTCAGGCCTAGAGTCTCAGGAGCAAAGGGAACACGAGGCCCCTTGCGGACCGCAGCACTCTCTGTCACCCCTGGTACAGAGTTCATGAAAGCCTTAGGGATCACCAGCCTTCTTGGAAGCGGGGTGGTTGTGACAGTGGGAGTTGCAGAAGTTGTGAACATAAGAACATTAGACATTTCAGTAAGAAGAAAAGGCTACTAGGCCAAAAACATCTGTCTTTTTCAGTTTCTCTTGATTCTGTCGTTTTCTTGTTTTCAGCATCTATCTCAATATTCCCTTTGTTCAGAAACAAATACGCTTCTCTACATATTTTACAGTATTTGCTTACTTTCTAAAGCCATTCTGCTGTGTATTCCCACTTGCAGGCAAGAATCTGCTCACAATTCTTTAGTCTTTTTTAGCATTCTCCTGTTTCTTGTGCTGCTTCTCAGTACCCAGGTGTATCTTACCAATTCCTTTCACATTTTAGGAGTTATTGGCTCAAATATTCATCCTGCACCATCTTAAATGGAAATCACGTGAACCATGTATTCTCAGAGAAACACCTGCCCTCTGCATCGTAAAGCAAAGAAAAATTCAAACAGGATATTGAACAACATTAAAAATAGATTGCAAATATGCAATGCTAATTGGTGTAGACTGCATACTTGTACACTGTGCTTAATTTTGCCCTTCTCATCTAAAGAGGAGTACAGTGGAAAAACATATAGCCCCAGAAAGGGCAATATATTATGAGAAGCCTGTTACTATTCCTATTAGATTGTGGAAGTAATAGATGCGTTCATTTCAGAGAGGAGATGGAAAAGACAGACTGTGAGGGGTACATTATTAAAAGGAGTGAACAACGGCAATAAAATAAAAAAAATTTATATATCTTCACACTCTGTTCAAGGACAAGAGGATTCCATAACGTTGAAATAGTTTCACAATTAATTAATAGAAACTTTGACGATAATATACCCATAATTGTTTCATTAATTAACATAGACCAGTGAAGCAGTCGAGCTGGCGGCATTACTGTGCAGGTGCTACACAACTGGAGAGCATCTGACAACACTTGCCGGGAAAACTGAGCGGCTGGAGAGAGCGAGCAGACAGAAGGCGGCCGAGGGAGCGAGCACACACACAGATGAAACGCAACTACCAGCTGGGTCAACTTAGGGGTGGCTTCGTACGGACGAATGAACAAAGTGGGGAACAGGGTAGCAAGACCGGATGCCGAAAGAGATGAAGGGAGGAGTAACGGCTTTAAACTAAGGCAGACTAGATTTAGACTGGATGTAAGGAAGAAATTTTTTACCATGACGGTGACGAAACACTGTAACGGGTTGCCCAGAGAGGTAGTGGAGGCCTCATCCCTGGAAACATTCAAGGCCAGGTTGGACGGGGCTCTGAGCAACCTGATCTAGTTAGCGGTGTCCCTGCTCGCTGCAGGGGCGTTGGACTAGATGACCTCTAAAGGTCCCTTCCAACCCAAAGCATTCTGTGATTCTATGATTCTAGAACAAGGCAGGCAAGAAAAAAAGCAAGCACACGCATGAAGCAAAGCTGGTGCAAAGAGTCTGTGCAGGAGGGCAGGAGGGAACAGGCACAAGAGCTGATCAGCTCCAGGCAGCGAACGCCCAGCGACAGCTACGTGAAGGTCACTGCTTCGGCCGCTCTGCAGCTGCTTCTGCTGCCGGTGGTCTCTGCCTCTCCTCAGCCCTCCCGGCAGCCAGTGAGGGAGGGCACTGGTTTGGGGGGCACCACCTGGGTCCCAGCACCCCCATGGCAGAACGGCCTCCCCAGCAGGCTGCTGGACGCAGGCAGTGCCAGGGCAGAGGTGACCATCCCCCCGCACCACGCCCTGCCTTTGATTCTGCACGGAAAGCCGAAACACGGCTTGTACTCCCCTCCATTAACCTCCGCAGTTTACTGCAGCTAGATGAAGAGATTTTAACAGGTGAAGGGACTACAGTTTGGTGTGAGAATGAAAAACATCATCTCAAGTGGTAGTAACTAGCACTAACAGTTGTCCCAGTGATATTTTTTAATAACTCAAAAATGTGGCAGGGTAAAAGTGTGAAGGAGATAGTTTGATTTACTTGAAAAATACAGGCTTTTTTTGACATGTAAACACTTTATTCCCTAAGATTAAATGCTAAGAGGCCCGTGTTCAAGAGTGGTTGCCATAGTCGTTTGCACATTACTCTGGCCAACTCCCACAAGTTGGGATTTGTTTTGCAAAGTCAAAATAAAGTTTTACAAATGACCAGGGAATCAGCAAAGCCCACCTCCATGTCTGGCAGATGTTAAATGCAGTGCGTTATTTATTCTATACCATCTCCATCTTCCAACATGACTCATTAAATCTTCTTTTCTATTTGTATTTCTCCTTTACACCAACACTACTTTGACGGCTGCACACAGTAAAACACTAAAATTTCTTCATCAGTGTATTAGACTCTAAGCAAACCGCTTATGCATAGAATTAAGGGAACTGGCATTCAATAACTAATATCTTGAGTTCCTGCAGGTATTATAGTAAGTCATCAGCATACAGAAAGGTATTTTGGTTTCCTTCATAGTAGGCTCAGTAGACAGGCCTACTTTACATGCTTAAATTTTATTTAAATTGCAAGTAGCTTGAACAGTGAAACAGCAAACAACCCCAGTTGGTGATTCCCCATTCTCTTCATTGGTCTCCTTCCACTAATCTGTATATAACAGAGAAGGGGAGAAGTCTGGGTAGAAAGCAGTACAAGGAATTTCAACTAACATACCTACGACCATTTTGATTTGGATCCTGGAATGGTTATCAGCCTGTTCCCCTATGATGACACATCTAGTTATGGAGACCCATTAGCCTTTGTACTAAGTGGTTTAGTTCCAGTGGCAAACAGCGTGGTGGGAAAGCAACCTGGGAACACCCTCGGACACGTTACAGCCAAGTTAATGCTTCATTTAAGCTGCTTATCTGAAATCCATACTGTGGATCTGATGGAGGGATTTAGAACCAGAGAAGGCATGAGTAAGCAGAAGCAAACTGGCAATTAACCAGTTTCTAATACTTTTAACCACAGCCAAGGAAGGGCCTGAACTTCAAAATGTTTAAGAAAGAAATGTGAAACGCAATACTAAGAATAAGCTGATCAATATCAAATCACATGCTGTTTGACCTACCGGATGAATCCCTTCTGTCAGACTGTAACAGCAAAACCGAATTCCTCACTTTTTTTGAACACATAGCAGTGATCTGCGTGCACAAGCAGGACTAGATCTGGAATGTCACATCACACAGACGGACAAAAGGCTGTGATTTTGTCCTGTAGACATTGCTGGGAGGGAAGTGGGGCAAAACTTAGCAGCAGTCCTTTGCATGAAGAGCCCAGTGTGATCCAGGGACCTACTTCGGACCACATCTCACAGCGCTGCAGATTGCAAGCTGTTCTCAAGCTACTTAGGAAAAATGCAAACATGTTTTTCTGTATAGTTTGGTATAGTTTCTTCATCTGTGGCCAACTATCTTTACTTTTTGTGGTGGTATTCCAATGGAGAAAGCAACATTTAAAGAAATAAAAAAACATTATTCTTTGTCTAAAACAAGCATGTGACATGCTATCAGCATACAAGGAAAATCGCTGAAAAACTTGTGTTTGAACTGATTAAATTTCATGTGGCATTTCTCCTTGGTACTTTGGAATAGAATTATAACTAATGTATGGCAGATTTGCATTATAAAAAACAATGTGTTGTACTAAAACAACGATAATTAGGAAACTAAACAGTGAAAAGAGTTTCTGCTCTTTCTGAATCCACTATAACAACACAGGTATGGCAAATGTTCTATAAAAATAACAAGACATGTCTAACAACAGAAATGATACATTTTAACAAGCATTACAATTATATAAATACTTCCTTTTCTCCACCCCTACGATCACAAGGCCATAGCCACTTAGGCCCTACCTGAGAATAATCAATGCCATTAGAGAACTGGTGACATATCAGACTTTATGAACCATGTGCAACACAGTAAGTGAAAAGCAAATGTACTCCAGGTTAGTACAACAGCTATGTGTAACTACTCAGACTGAGTGCCACACTCAGGGAATACCCTAGGTGACTTCCCTGACTGCCAGATGAATCAGTTTCTGATCTCATTCAAGACTAATATAAAAAACAGGGATTTGCCTCTCTCCTCTACAGCTTACAACTAAGACAAATATATGGTATTGGTCATCCAGGAATGCACTTTTAAGAGGAAAGTCCAAAATGCCTTAGAGATCAGAGAGCAAAAAATCCAGATAGTTGAACACTGAAAATACTGGCCTAATTACTTTAGGAATAAAACTCACTTTATTTTTTAATAACCAAAGGCTAAGTCTCTGACAATTATTTCTTTTTCAATGACCTATAACTAACATGTTTTAACATGGAATATGAAAATCAGAAGATAGATCAAGGAAATCAAAGCTGCAGCCAAAAGACATTTAAGCAGCACCAGACCTTTCACAGCGCTCTGCAAGTTCTAGAACTTAACTTACGCTTTTTTCCTTGTTTCTTGTATTCAAACTCAAGCATTATGGTCAGAATACAAGTCAGAGCTGATGGCAAACCCCACGTCTGAGTGACTCTAGAAACCATTCCCAGTTCTCAGTGTCTCCTGGCAGCAGCAGTTTTCTGTTTGTCTGGCTGCAGCCCTGTTCTTCTCGCTTCGATACAGGTCATTAGGCTGGGTCTCTTGTTGGAGCTATCACTGAAATGGCAGCCCCCAGGGATTACGCTGCTGCCAAATTCAGATCAGGGGAGTGAAAAAACACATTTTCAGATCTTTTAAAAAGCTGCTTTTAAACTCCTTGTTCAAATATAGTTTCTTATTTTGGTCCTGATCCTGCATCTTGATTGTGTTGAGATGGAATCCAATGACAGGATTGCAGCTTAAATTAATTTCCCTGCGGGCACTCAATATTCCCTCTGAATATTCCTGCAATAATAACACTTTGCATGCATATTCCACGTTTCATCTGAGGAATTCAAAAGGGTGTTAGAAACATCCAGGGACACATCCTGTTCTCGCTGCAGTAGTCAGAGAGCCTCCCCAGCTGAACATCTCCTAACACGCAGAATAAAGAGGGCAGTAATCTGTGGAGTGAGGCACTCGGCGTGTCCCTGCACAATGAGGTGGAAAACAGAAACCCCTGCCAATAAAGCAGAAGCTGTGGGAGTTTGTGCAATTGTGGATCTGTGGAATAAGAGCTGCCAACCTGTTTTTATGAAAATGATTTGTTTTGCCACCTAGCCCTCCTTCCGGGCTTGTCTATGCACATCCAGGACTGTAATAGACCCCAGCTCTTCTGCCCATGCTCCAACCCAGCCAGACACAAAGCAGACTCGGTAAGAGATTAATTAGTTCAGGCAGAAGATTGTGCTAACAAAGCCCTACGAGTGGCAGGCCAGACCTCGCTGACATCCAGTCAGCCTGAACAGCAAGCAGAACGAGCCTGAGCACGCAGACTGGTACTTGCACTCAACGTGCAAGATGTGATTCACCATCTAAGTACTACACAGAAATGATATGCTTATTACACAGATTACAAAAACAGAATCACAGATGTTAAAAGACAACCCAGTGCTGACAGTGACAGACCTGACAATAGAATTCAATATGTGAATACTGCTGAGGGTGGATATTTGCTAATAATAATCACCACAATTAATGATTTACAACAACCTTTACTAAAGCCCCACTTTTTTATCCCCACAGAGCTACAGAGACAGCTTCCTTCTGAAAAGAGGCTAGTTTTTGCACTCTTAATGTGATTTCTACGTAGCAAGGTGGGAACAGCAGAGGTTTCCTAAAACTGGTGTGTGTCAGTAGAGAAAGGCTTCATTTGTGTAGCCTGTACCACTCCTGGTTGGCTAACTCAATGCCTACAGCTCAGTGCTGCATAAAAGTTTTGCTGCTAATTGCCTTCCCATTTCAGCTAATTCTTTGCTGTATGAGCTAACTGGGTGTAGAGACAATTTTCACAGCTTCCAGGGTTTTACATGGCTTTTCACGCTGCAGAGCTACAAACTATCCTTTAATTGAATTAAACACTTAATTGTGCTCATAAATGTGGAAAGAATACACCCTCCCTGCTAAGGATTAGGAATAGATATTGATCTGTAAGGTTGAAACATCCTTATTCCCAGTTTAGTAATAACACTTCCAATTTAGAATTTTTTTTCATTGTCAGAGGTTTTTTAGTTGTTGTTGTTGCAGAGATTTTGAATAGTAACTATTGTCTGGGGCTTAGAAAGATACAAATAACTAATTGCTTTTCCATAATTTATATTCAATAAGTATTTAAAGGGTAATATGCAGATATTAAAAGATGTCATTTGGGTTTTATGACCATTACTGTATCACAGTACCAATGTGGTTACACATAATGATACCAGTAATTACATACTGAGTATGCACATGGTCCTACGCTGTTACTTAGAAGTCATAGCAAAGCAAGGTTAGTCCAGTGCTGCGGTATAGAGTTTGTAATACACACCACAACTTTACCCCAAGCAGAGATAGTAAGGATGGGGACACACACACACAAGCACACACTTACACACACAAGCAGAGATAACACGAATGAAAGAGGCACAGTGGAAATTTCATTTTTCTTCCCATTGTTTTGCCCGTAGTATTCTTTGCTAGGAAAAAAAGTGAGACGAATTAAAAATAAAAATTCTACAGAAGATCTCCTAAAAATTAACATCAGTGCAGAAAATATTATTGAAAAGTAAAGAAAGAGAGGTGTGGGGATAAGGGGAAAACTAATGGAACTTCTAAGGACTAAATGTGTAAAAAATCTAGTTTATGTGGTGCATTGAAGTCAGCCTGAATTATTAAGAGAAACTGCTCTGTGTCCCCAGGTGCTTTACAATATCTGTGTAGTCTATACCAGAAGTTCTGGATGCTTTGTGCTAGAATCACATTTGTTAATGAAGCAGAAATTTAAGCAGAGAGGCAAAAGAGGTCTGTGTGACCAGGGACTGATAATGGTTCACAGGGCCTTTCACCTTTATGGTACTAGTTCAAATCCAACCTAGCTAAAGTAATGGCTAAAAGCTGTTGAAGTCTGAGAGCTCTTCAGTGGCCTGTGTGAAATGAATGCAATGATCTTTGACCAGCTCCCTGTGGACCAGCAGTCAAATTTCAGCTCTTCCTTCTATCTATTTTTTAGGGTGCCTCTTTAGCTTTTAACAAAGAGGGCAACGAAAAGCCCTGGGAATAGCATCTTAACAGTCTACCTCCTCTGCAAGCAAGAAATACCATAAGCTTCAGGCATTTAAACTTCTTATTACTGAACACCAATTTATACTGCATTAGCACCAGCAGACCTTGACTGCTATCAGTATGAGCTATGAGCATACAAAAAGAGATGACTCCCTCTTCAAAAAGATAGATAATATGTACATGAGAAAGGACAGAGGCACAGAACCAACTCCACGGATTCTATTTATGCCTAACTGCAATCCTCTGTCCCAGCCACGCTACACGCAATGAAGGCTTTCAGCATACCACTTTTCCCAGCACTACAGTTTCAAAACAATACCCTATGCTTAGACTAAATATCTCAGCAAGCAGTTTTAAAAGCATATATATAAAGCCAGGGCATTTTCCTATCTTTGCTGTAGTAATATATATCAGTACGTCGCTGGTATGACTATGACAAATCCTACTACAGTTTTGGAATAGTTTCTCAAGACTATTTAAGGTCTCGAAAACAGACCTTATTCATGGAAAGCTTCAACTTCCGTTTCTGTTAAAAGTGCGATGGGATTGCAGCGCCACTGCTTTGCAGCACCGTACCAGATAATCTGCAGATCAGCACAGCTGCAGCTGACCACCTTCACTCTGAAACAGATAAAGCTGTAAAACCTCAATGCCAGATGAGGCAACAAGACTCAAATCAGAGGAAGGCCCAAAAATCAGTTTTAAAGAAAAAGGCTACTAAAGGTCACATCCAATACAGCTGAAAAAAAAAAAGTCCTACTGCAAAGCAAATAACTCTGATGAGTTTTAATGAAAGTCAGTGCATAAAAGTAAAATATAAAAAAATGTCATTTGGAGGCTTATAAAACTCAGAGCAAAAGAAATGTCTATTTATTTAACATTCTTGGTTTGCTTTGTGATAGTTTTATCACTCAACCCACACTGCCCTTCTCATTGCTCATATGTTTTGGGGCATTTTTCAGGCGAAAAAAACAGTAAAAGACTTCAAAATCATGTTAGTGCAATTTAATTCTTATGTAGTCTCTCTGTTCTCACTGTATCTCAAATGCTCAGATGCATTTTGAAATGAAAAGTTTTTCAAAACATAAACAGCTTGGAACCTGAATTCATGGCCCTCCTCTTTACCTTTCCTGTCTCCTGTCTTTGACACAGCCAACTGCCTGTCCCAGGAATCAAAACACGTATGCTCAGACCATGATGCAACTAAATTTTTCTGAGCATTTACCCATGTTTCAGCAGCTTCGTTGACTTCTGAGCTTGGAAACATTTCACATTTTCTACTATATTAGTGGCATAAATCTTGACTTTGCTAAGCTTATTTTTCAGCCTCAGAAGCGTATTTAATCTTGTGATGAAGAGCAAGCACACCAGGTGAACAGCATGCAAATTTTCAGGATCCTGTATGCCTTACGGAGAGAGTGAATTTCTACTGCAGATTTAAGGTGGCAACACAAACCCAGAGTTACTGCCTTGATTAGTATCTGTCAAAATACTGAAACCCAAAGCAAAGGATCCATCCTTAATTTTCTCTGTTGTGCAACTACGTACAGTAATACCAAGCTAAATTCAGAGATATCAGAAATGGCGGATAAACAATATAGCAGTCATGTACATTTTCACATGCTGAGTGCAGCAGAAATGCAAGGGTGAAGTTAAAAAACGAAACTATACTTGACAGTGAAATTTAAGACTTACTATGAAGTGGACTTCCCGAGATTAGTTTGCCTACTGCAACTTTTCCACCTTTTACCCCAAATCCTATCTAAATTTCACCACGTTCACATATACTGAAACAATGCACAGTTTACCCACTCATATATGTTATTTTTATATATTAATTACTTTCATTATTATATTGCCGTAAGGTTTCTAGCTAAAAACTACATGGACATCACGCCAAGTCCTTAGAACGTATGCTGTAATACACTGTGTAGATACACCATAAGAGATCTTCAAGAGGTTTATTGGTATGGGATTAAGAAAGACAACCTAGATGTGTTCTGAAGAAAGGAATCTCAAATATTTAGACATAGCCTCAACAGGAGAATATGAAGAGGCTCAAGTCTGATCTGTATTATTGGCCTGACAGACAAGATGGTGACTGAGAAGACAAGCAGTAATCAGGGTCTAAGAGGGAAGCCCTTTTTTACTCATGCCCATCTTGAGCTGCTATTATAATACCTGGAATACAGATATAAATCTGAGTCAGCAGCACAGAGATGTCAAATATATTTGTTTGTGGATGGGACTGTAGAGGTGGTATGTAAAAGGAGAGGAGAGATGGATCAAAACTGAAACTCCTTAGGATTCTGGCAGAAGTCAGATCAAGATCCTTCAAAGGATGAATGAAAGGAATGATTAAGGATTTAGGAGGAAAACAAGTAAAGAATGGAACCAAAGATACAATGTATGATCATATTTAATTAAAGATCAAAAGTGACATTGTCAGAGGAGGATGAACAATTGGCTAAGAGAAAATCATTAGGCAATTTGGTGAGAGTAGTTTTAGCTAACAAGCAGGTCAGAAGCCAGTTTGAAGGGGTTTGTAGTAGCACTGAAGATCAGATGCTTTTAACACAACAGAATGTGAATGCATAAATAGCACAAGTCATCTTGGAGCAACAGTGGGAAGCAAAGGAGAGGGAGCTATAGTCAGGATAGTTTTCTAAGGATTGGGAATGTTAATGAAGATTAATACACTCTTGAATTACAAAAGGAAGGAGCTAGAGAGACACAGTCAACAGAAAATCAGGAGAAAATAACAGCAAGTAGAAGAGAGTGTAAAAAATAGGGTAAAAAGGGATCACTGGCAAAAAGAGAAGAGTTAGAGAAGAGGAACAGATGAGAAGCACCCACATCTGCATCAAAAGATCAGAACAACAGTAGCATACCTAGCTAGCTGTATAAAAACAAAAACAAAAAAAAATCACAGTGAGGGTTGAACAGGGTACACAGAAAGATGGAGTCATGTGGAATCTGAAGCCTCCGTCTTTGGAGACATTCAAAGCTGCACGAGGCTCCATGCAACCTGATCTACCTTTGAAGCTGGCTCTGCTTTGAGCAAGAGGGTGGAATAGATGACCTTCACAGATCTGTTCCAACATGAATTACTGTGTGATTCTGCGTAACAAGGACAGAAGAGGGACAGATAAGATGGAGAGATGGGATAATCATTTCAGAATTTATCAGGTTGGGTGTGTGTGAAGAAATCATCAGGACTTTAATGTAGCTTGATGTACAACACGGGCCCTTAGGAACACATTTTCAAAGGTACTTCCATATCCGAAAGTGCACTAAGTATCTAGTGGTATTTCCAGGAGTGCTTATATCTAAGTCTCAGCAATGGAGATGAGATTTTGTATGTAAGCAGCTTAGCAGCCCACGCCCTTTATAAAATCTCAGTTAGTACTGCACATGTCTTAAAGAATGTTAATCACCTTTGAAATCCGACCTCAAGATATCAAGATAAGTGGATCCAAACTGAAAACTAAAGGAAACCAAAGGGAAAACTAAACATAAATAACTATTTGATAGCTATGTTTCGTATAAAAATCCACCCTATTCATGCTTTAACTGTTAAGAATTAGTAAGAGAAATACAAATAGGTTAGAATCCTTTTACCATAGTTGTAAGCAACATACCTGTGGAAGTCTCTGCTCTTTCAAAGTATAATAGATTTTACTTAATGAACATAAAACATTCTTATGTTAATGACCATACCAAAACTTCAAAGTCTTTTGCCTCTCTGGAAGAGAGTAAATAGGCTAACAACATGAGATTTACGCAAATCTTTCATCATAACAAGATTCACTCCATATTCGACATCAGAGAGACCTCCATAGGGCCATGTGAGTAGATCAAAATCCCAGACTCTGCCAGGGTTTTGGAGAATTATGAAAGAGGAACTGTGACAGTGGTGCCAGGAGTGTGCTGTAACAGAATGTTAGATTTCCGGGTTAGTTAACACTGTTCTTCTTCCAAGGAGAGAACAGATGCAGGAGAAGACCTGAATTTCTAAAGGCATTTTTGCTGGTAAGTTATACCTTACACATCTGTGCTCCCAACAAAAATACATCTTCTGAAGTTTCAATGTCAAATGGCTAAAAGTATAAAACAGAGACCCAGATTCCCGACTATGCAGAAGAAGAGAGTAAGGATCACATCCTCAGTGTCTTTTTTTGCAGCAGCATTCATACAGTTGAGAGCAGCTACGGGGTTGCTCTAATCTTTTCCAGTTGCTTGCAGCTGTCACAGGACTATTGTTGCTTGGTCATACAATAACAAGTACATTCCCTACCAATTACTAAACCAGGTAAATGCAGGAGAAACGGTGATTGGAAGTGACTTTCTGCATTCCAGTGGATATCTGGTTGGAATATAATCTGCTCTTTTTGTGAACTGAAAAGTCAAGTTATTTCAAAACATTTTAAAAAATCAAAATAAAAGCACAATTTACAATGTTTAGCAACTACAGGTAGAGTGTCAGCAAGTTTTACAGCTGAATATTTAAAAATATATATTCCTTGGAGGTATCTTGTAAACTAAAAAGGTCTCTGAGTAATAATAATACAATGAAAACTAAGCAGCACATGATCTTTAGCAAATAGCATGCACAGGAGTAGTAAAACGCTCTCTTACACATTCTGTATCAAAACTACAATCAAAGCTGCTTATTTTGGTAACAAAAGGCTGATTTTCTGATGTTAACACCTTCTGCCTTTAACAGCTCAAGAATCAGTGCATGACTCCAGTTGTACAAGGAACTCCTCATCAATTCACACTTAAAAAAATATTATTTGGAAAGGTTTACCTAAGTACATGTAGAAGAAAGGAGATAGGCAGGTCTTCCATGAAAAATACTTTTAGTAGAACACAGGCCTTCCAACTCAAGATAATACCCCATTTGTATCAATGTGTATTTCATTTTACTTTCCTCAATTTTAGTTTGGTTTGTGCTGAAGTACTCATTATGCATCAGTCAAACAGAAACAAACCAGATAAGAATGTTACACATCATTAGGGAGCGTAAACTCAGTTACGATGGACAAAGCCCCAAGCATCCTAAAGCTTCACCAAGAATTGGAAACAGATTTCTGTCTTTTAGTTTTCAGGAAATGAAAGTAAAGAGGTTTCTGATCTTAGACATCCTTGGCACTGATAAATAGAGGAGTCACTGTGGGACTACTCACATAAATAAGGTTATAGAATCACACACATCATTCCTAATTTAAAAACATCACTTTCCAAACTCAGACCAAATGAGTAGAAAAAATGGTATGTTTTTTATTAAAAATTTAAAAGTATGAACTAGAACATGTTTGTCAGGACAAAAAAAGATTCTGTAAACGAATACTTCTATCTGAATGCAATAAAATCTCTTTCTCCAGCAGTTAGACTCTATTTCAAGAAATCAGACAATGTCACCATTGTGCCATGTGTGAATTCTGACAGCCACAAAAGGTCCTTTTTTGCCTCTGCATTTAATACACAGGTTTGTACAAACCTAGTGGGAGGAAAGCATTTACTTGCTCCATGAAAATTCATCACACTTCTGTGCTGATCATAATTTCTAGTTCACATCTACATTTTAAGCCATAATTTGGCAAGATACACAGCCAGCATGAGACTATGACCTATTTTCCTGAACTGTATTTGAAGTAGATTGATTTTGCACGCTTTTGTCTACTTTGTTTAGACAAAACAGTTCAGTCTTGGTTGTTACTTTTCTGAGGGCCCATTTTCTTGACCACCAGCTCACATCAGCTGGGATCTACAAAATTCCTACCTCCTGGAGGCGGAAGGGATCAACGCTGAGTTTTGTCCAATGTGACCTAGCATGGATAGGTCCTTAGCTCTACCAAACTGTTCTGAGCTACCTCTACAAATTGCTCTGAGCTATTCGTACTGCCATGTTAGTCAATATTTAAGACTAGTGTGAACTATGAACTGCACAATGTACTCAAAGCCAAGTGGGGTGGTGGTGGCTGTCGATGCTGTAATTGATCTAGGCTTCACACACTTCTAGTCTTAACCCTTCACAGGAAAATCTGTGAAATCTGACAGCACATAAACCATTATCCTCTGTGTGTGCTAGAATCTGGCCATGCTTTTATGCAGGTCTTGCAGCAAGAAAAAAAGACTTAACTCACTTCCACAGTGGTTGAATTTTGCTGTTTGAACAATTCATCCCCAGAAAACAGATGGGTCTTCCCATAACAGAACTAACTTGCAAATAATTTTAGAACATCTCAGCATAGACCACTGTGGATTATGTCCCTAAATACACACACCTGAGCGACGAAGCAGTGAGGTATTATCAGAGTACACAGTAGTATCAACAGAGCTTCCACCTGCCTTTGGCTACCCCAACCACGAAGACAAACAGGACAGCACAAGCATGCCGAGTACAGGCATGGTCAGTGCACAGCTCAGTTCCTCTCTCTTACAATTAGGCTGTTCTTCACAGATAACTCCTCCTGAGTTAAGAACATGTCAGTCAGATCAAAGAGCTACTTCCCACAACTCAGAGACTCGGGCTATGAAAACAAGATGTATATACCTTCTTCTCCATAAAGTAGCTATGTATTTGTACTAGACTGTTGTTTCCATTCATCTTCTCACTGGCATGTGAGCTCCCAATATCTTATCACCTTCATGCAGCCCAGAAGTT
>Ga0065711_1005229_pt1 | contig 20883 bp, 10 predicted proteins | sample Hoacrofraction12_FD_59098 | JGI IMG/M metagenome (GOLD analysis project Ga0065711, IMG submission 59098) | Hoatzin crop microbial communities from Cojedes, Venezuela - Epithelial fraction 12 v2 (version 2) | ecosystem: Host-associated > Birds > Digestive system > Esophagus > Crop | place...
GTGGCCAGCAGGTCGAGGGAGGTTCTCCTTCCCCTCTACACTGCCCTGGTGAGGCCTCATCTGGAGTACTGTGTCCAGTTCTGGGCTCCCCAGTTCAAGAAAGATGAAGAGCTACTGGAGAGAGTCCAGGGGAGGGCTACAAGGATGGTGAGGGGACTGGAGTACCTGTCCTATGAGGAAAGGCTGAGGGAGCTGAGCTTGTTCAGCCTGGAGAAGAGAAGGCTGCGAGGGGACCTTATAAATACTTATAAATATCTTCAGGGTGGGTGTCAGGAGGATGGGGCCAAACTGTTTTCAGTGGTGCCCAGCGACAGGACAAGGGGAAACAGGCATAAACTGAAGCATAGGAAGTTCCGTCCGAACATGAGAAAGAGCTTCTTCCCTCTGAGGGTGATGGAGCCCTGGAACAGGCTGCCCAGGGGGGTTGTGGAGTCTCCTCCTCTGGAGATATTCAAAACCCACCTGGATGAGGTCATGTGCAACCTGCTGTAGGTGACCGTGCTTTGGCAGGGGGATTGGATTAGATGATCCCCAGAGGTCCCTTCCAACACCTACCATTCTGTGATTTTTCACATGTATTTTTTGAAGTGAATGTAGCTATAAGAATTCTGGTACTGAAGACAGAAATAAGTAAAGGTAGCTATGTTATCACAGATCTGTTACAGCTATACTTGCGTTGTGTAGGTGACATGTATACACATTGTGGGTCAGTGTGTTCTCTGGGAAATGTATATGATAAGTCTTGTTGAAATAAGCCAACAGTATTTTTATTTGTCAAATGTCTCTAGTACTCATTGGAATAAAACTCTTTAGTAGTTCTGGCAATGGAGGAAGCAACGGAGATAGAGAGAAGAGGGAAAGCTAGCTAGAGATAAGCTGAAGTCGTGAAGATTTCTGCTTCAGAAAAGAAATTATTTGAGCAAAAACAGCAGCATTGCCTAATGTTTTTGAAAACAAAAGTGCACGGGAGCGCTTATTAGCATGGTCTATTTTGGATTGCTTTTGACATCCTGATTGTAGTTCAGGAAGGAAGTAATTCTAAAATAATAATGCTTCCTCCCTGTATTTAGCAATAACCTGTAACCAAATACTTTATAGATCCGTTGTGACAGATGGATGAACTTTCAGTCATTTGTAATCATTTGCACTTTTTTGTTTGTACATAACTGATACAAAACTAGTAAGGAAGACTTTTTTTTAAGCAGGAGGAGAAAGATATCCCAGTTTTATTGCTAGAGACTAAAATTTCAGTTAAATCAACTTGAAGAAATAACCTGCTTCAGGTCGTATGTTAGAATAGTATGCTGCTCCTACAGTACTTCAGTTTGTTTGATTGATGGAGAAAACAGTATGTTAAAAAGCTAATGTTGACAACTCAACCTGCCAAGAATATTCCTTTTTACCTTTGTTCTGTCTTTGCTTCTCTCTGATTTGTTAACTGTAATTTCTACTACCTTTTTAACCTGTCAAGTTAGTTTTTTACTTACATGTATCGTCTTAAGAGAAAAATATTCCTACTGACTGTCACTTTGAATACCATGTATATAGAATTTTCAGATGAGATCCAAATAAATGGGTTTAGTATGTAAGAGAATAAGAAAATGTGCATTTATGGATTTAGTAAAATGTCCTGATCTGCTTTGTCTATGGAAAATGTTTATGATAAAGAAAAAGGTTTAAAAAAATAAAACCCTCAGCTGCCGCTTATATGTTGGGAAAATTTTCAGAACTAAACTTACAGATAAATAAACACTTCTGTTATAGAAGATAAATCTAAATCCTAAACAGAAAGATGGGGATAAACTAAATTGAATGACAGTGTAATAAAAATTTCAGTTAATCTAGTGATATTTTCTTTCAGCACACAACTATTTATTTGGGCAATTTAGTTTTATTGGTGTGTATAGAAAAATCTTTATATCTGGAATTTTTATATACCTAAAAACAATAACAATTTTTTTCAGCTCATCCGTAGGAAGGTCTTCTCACTTTAATCAGATTGTGTAGCTGTTCTCATGTGCCTTTTAGACTGGGTGAATAGCATTCACCATCAGAAATGTCCTCCTGAGATTTTTAGGTATCATTTGGAGGTCCTCAGTATTTTGGCTTCGTTACATATTTGTCTCTGCTCTGGCTTTGTGGGGTTGTGTTTTTTTATGTAAACTTCTCAAAAGTTTGTTTTCACGGATTGTTGAGCATACTCAAGGTGCCAAAGTGATGTGAAAGCTTAGGTATAGTAAGTGCCCCTGGTATTTGTCACAGTGTCCCCCCTTAGAAAAAAATTCAGATTGTCAGCTATCTCAAATTTAGTAATTCTCTGGATGTTATCCTTGATGCATATTTATCTCCATCCTATACAATTACATGAATGCAAATAGCATGACTCTAATTACACATGACTGAGTAGCTCAGGAAATAATGTGTTAACTATAAATATTAAACTTTTAACATTTTCACTGCTTCTACTAGAAGTAGTCTTTAAAGCTCTGAGTACTTCTAGTAAACACTTATTTTCTTTAGGATCAGTCTAGGATTTTTTGACCCAGGTGTTACCTTTTTTTTTTTTTTCCTTTTGGCCAGGAAGAACAGGTACAATTAAGACAAAAGTTGCTCTTGGTTGATGTGATCTCCAATGTGAAATTATTTTTTTGCCATGAGGACAGCGTCCAATATAAATATGTAGTATAACATTGTGATATGAGCAATGATTTTTTTTCCCCCCCGACAAAATAGTCATTAATGTATAATTTTTAATGTACTTTCAATTCTGTTCCTTTAGGTAACTTTTGAAGTGCACAAAGAGAGTCTTTCTCAAATGTATAGGGACTACCAAGAGAAAGAAAGTGAGGCGAGTGGAATATGTTCTTCAACTCCAATTAGAACAATCTCTGGAGTTAGCAAAGAAGTTGAAACCAAGGAAGAGCAACAATGTTTGGAGTTAAAAGAAGATGCTACTGCTCCTTCCTGCATTATTGATGATGGTATGGAGTGCAGTACTGAAAAAAAAGAGACAAATACCTCATCGGATGGGGACCAACAAACTCATTCAGTGTCTAATCATAGGGAGGAGTTAGAGGGGGAAGGCAGGGAGGCTACACAGGATTTAAAAGCAGTGTCTTGTGCAGAATTTTCTCTAGAACCAGAAGCAATGAAGCCCTGTGTTTCAGAAATTAGTACTGGAATAGCTGAAGCAATTGAAGATTCTCTGAGCAAAGCTGATGAACTTCTAGAAGAAACAGTAGCTGTCACTACTGCTTCTATAGTAATGCAAGCTACTTTGGAAGGAGAAACTCCTGAAAGTCCAGAAAGACAGGAAAAATCCACATTAGAGGTGGAAGATGAAGACGACTTTGTTGATTTGAAAGTGGAAAGTGGTATGCCTTTAGTCTCAGAAGAGTTTGCAGAAACAAAGAAGAAACATAGCTCTAATGAAAGTGAAGTGACAAAGCAGGAAAAAGCAATAGAGAAGGAACCTGAATCTGTGCTTTTGAAACCTGAAGATATTGAAGGTGTGGATGGGAACAAACAAGAACTGACTTCTTTACCAGAGACAGCGAGTTCTGCAGTTCAAGAAGCAGCAAATCAGTCAGATTCAGAAGGGAAAAAGAAGCTGAAGGAAGAAAAGATTCTTTTTAGTGAAACCAAAACAGATGAAGAAAATGCAAATGCGCATGTGTCAGAGCCTGCTGGAGCCTCTGACAAAAGAATTGCCAAGCTTGATGTTTCTAGTGTTGCATCAGATACAGAAAAACTGGAACTGAAAGCGAACACTTGTCTAGAAGCACCTCTGCCCCCCAGATCCATAGCTGAGGTAAATTCTACCTGTCCTTCATCTGTCTAGCTTTAATGGAAAAAAAAGTTCTTATTTTATGAGATTTTGAAAAAGTGTGCCCATTCATATTTTGGGGATTTTAATGTGTATGCATTTTGTGAGTTGCCAAAAGAATACTTTCAACCCTTCATTAAAATAGTCATAATTCTTATTAATTTGTGTACTGAGAAGTCTCTGAGATTCTATTCTTTGTACATCCAATTATGGCTGCTGATGGAGACTGAGTATTTGACTAGATGGACACTTTGTCTGTGTTGATACTTCTGTTCTTGTGTTTGAAGAATTGAAAGAAACATTTATATATTCTGAGAGGATTTTATCTAGACTTACGCTTCTTTACTCAGCCTCACTTTTACTCTTTTCAGTGAACATTGCTTGTGCAGAACAAAGTAGCACTAAGTTTCTTTCATATCCTGATGAAACTTTAAAAAATATTTTTTATGCTAGCTGCTCTGCAGGAGGTACACACCCACACACCCCCCCAAAAAAACCAAAAAACAACCAAAACAACTAAAAAAATTCATAGGATTGTTACTCCATCACATCAGCCTACCTTTGTGCAAGTGTAAGTTAAAACTGGGCCTCTGTTGCATGCTGCAGTGCTCCACCCAGCTAGTTTTTAGTTTCCAACTCGGCTTTCCATGGTTAAATAGTCATGTATCTGAGTACTTCCCTTCTGCAGAGATACCTGCTAATGGATGCTCTTCATTCTGCACCATTCTTCCTTAAAGGAGGAAAACCACTGTCTACAGCAACATATGCTCCCCCTGTGGTAAGGCTGGGTTGCTGCTTGCGTATGCCTAGCATGACAGGTGTGGTAGTGCAGCTGTATAGACTAGTTTGTAGGTTTGGTGTATCTATCGAATAGCATTTGTGTAATAGTTTTTAGCTTTATTTGTAACCATGTACACAGTCTAAACTTGTTTGAATATCTAAAATCTCAAGTCTATTAAACACATCTCAGTATGTGCCATGGAAACTAATAAACAGAGTGTGTGTGTGTTTGTTTTTTTTGTCTGCAAACTGTGTGTTTAGACCACAAGGCAGCAAGATTCTTCAGGACAAGAGCTAGCTGCTACATCAGATGGGCAGAGAAGAGACTCTCGGTCAGCTGTGTTCCGTATTCCTGAGTTTAAGTGGTCACAGATGCATCAGCGCTTGCTCACAGACTTACTGTTTTCCATAGAAACAGATATACAGATGTGGAGAAGGTAAATGTCTGTGCTTTATATGGAATGATGTAGACTGGTATTTCAATTATAATTAAGTTGAGTTTTTGTTGAAACTGCATCAGAGTCACTCTTTGAATTCAAATTTTGTACATCTAGGATTTTACTCATTCAGTAGCCTGACTTATTTTGTGATCTATACCCAAATATGAGATTTTTTAAGACTCTTTACAGACATAAATATGTATTGGATGAGGGCCTACGCATATAATTTGACTGAAATCCTGGCTACTTTTAAGTCAGTGGCAGTCTTGCTGTTGATTTTTATTGGACCGTGATTTTCATGTTCCTAATGTATGTAAGGGCCTGTATCTTTTATTAGTATCTAAATATGGACTAAAAAAAAAATCTATCACAAATAGTATTTTTTACTTCTGCATTTACATGCAATGTGTTGCTGCTTCGGTAGGGTTCTTTGAACACAGAGATGTTCTGTGCATTTAAAAATTAGCTTGTAACAGGGATCTGGGATGTAATCATCAAGGTGAATTTAGTAAAAAAAGGAAACTTCGAAAACTGTAATTCTGCATTTCAGTGTTTTGATTTAAGAACTTAAATAAGGGTGTTGTCTACTATTAGCTTGCAGTAGTGAATGTCAATTTTAAATTAAATCATAGACGTCTACGAACCTGATAAAAAGGAGTGTAAGGATTAAGAAACAGAGTATTTAAATGATTAAAACAACTTAAACTGAGGTTAATTTTTGTCTGACTATTATTTTTCGTACGTGATTAACCTCTCAGGACATCATCAGATACAGCTAAAATACATTTTTAGTTTAGGTTCTGTTTTACTTTAGGTTCTGTTTTAGGTTTCGTGGTTTGCTGATTTTTAATTTCTCTGAGAAGCCCTTAGTATTTGCTTTATTTTTCCAAGGATTTAAGTTCAAATCTAGTTCATGCTTCCAGGAAACTTTCTTGTGTTGCCTGATACAGTGACTTTTGCTATAGCAGATAATCATAGACCAGTCTATAATGTCCCTTCATCCAAATGATGATTAACACACATCTTGATCTTTTTACCAAGCTATGATCTGGAGAAATTCAAGAACAGAAAGGAAAGGTAGTTTTAGATTTAGATTAAGGCATGTCAGTTGACCCTTACAGTCGTGATATTTTCTGCCCCACTGCTAACTGTCTGGTTTAGTTTTATGAAAGCATAAAGATGCTAAAATATCACAAATATAAGCTGTATTCTGAATGTGTTTTTTGGACAGCCATTCTACAAAAACAGTGATGGACTTTGTGAATAGCAGTGACAATGTCATATTTGTGCACAACACAATTCACCTCATCTCTCAAGTGATGGACAACATGATCATGGCTTGTGGTGGTATATTGCCATTGCTTTCTGCTGCCACATCTGCTACTGTAAGAAATTTCATTTCTGTTGGAAAATTTGTCTCTTGTGGGACGATGTCTGTCTTTATGCAGTGTATTAACTATTATTTCTGTCCTTTTGGGAAACAGAAATGTGTGTGGGGTGTTTCCACAAGCATCTCTTTCCTCCCTTTGCTACCCTCCATCCTTTCCGTAAGATAAATTGGGTGCCTGTCCTCTTTGCCTGAAGACGTAAAAAGAAGTTGCCTAGCCTCATTGTCCCACAGTGGTCATGGATGGGATTAAATCCCAATATTAATGATTGTTCCTAGAATATGACTAATTACTACTTTTAAGTGTGACTGAAAATGGACTTCCAGCATACATTGTTCATTTAAGTTGTAGGAATATCATCTTTGTGAAGAAGTAACTGTTGCTCTCAATTTTTCTCTGTGTAGCATGAATTGGAGAATATTGAGCCAACTCAAGGACTTTCAGTAGAAGCATCTCTAACATTTCTTCAGAGATTAATCAACCTTGTGGATGTGCTCATTTTTGCAAGCTCTCTTGGTTTCACTGAAATTGAGTCTGAGAAAAATATGTCATCTGGAGGAATTCTGCGTCAGTGTCTTCGTTTGGGTAAGCAAATACAACAACTTAATGAGCACAGGAACTTGCTGTTATGAAATAGCAATTGTTAGCTTTTTTCCTGTCCTTTTTTTGTTAAGATTAAATTTAGTTAAAGAAGCATTGGGATCCTTTACTATTTTACTATTACTGTGTTCTGTGATGCATACACATGGGGTTCTTTTCTTCTTTAAAAAGTTTAAATAAAACAAGTTATTAAGTTTGGTAGCCTGGGTGTTGTGGATGCATGTTTTGATTTTATCCATGAAGGTATTTCTTTTTCCAAAGTTCCCCAAATATTCAAGGCAGAGAATATAGCTGCTTAAGAAAAAGAAATTTTATACTATATTCAAAATCATGAATCTTTACAATATGTCAAAAAGAGATTTAAATCTTGAGGTCAGTAGATGAAGGTATGGTGAACACTAGAGATGTAAATTTCCGAAGAGTAGGGTTCAAATCGGGCAGTAGTTGAATCCAATATTACAGTAAGTTTGCATCAAATTGGATTGAAATTAAGTGGTCATTACCTAAAAAGGTAATTACTGTTCTGGAAATGACAACATACAAGATCATAACTCAGTTCAGTTTGTTAATACAGGAGGAGAGTATTCATGCTAGTTGCATGCTGTAAGACTTTTTGTAATGAAAAGTTTAATTTGCATGAGTGCCAGAGCAGCTCAGAGCCTCAACAGTAACTAGCCTTCCTCTCCCTTTCTAGGCAATTATAACTTTGTGCAGGTAGAACAAGATTTATGGGATGCAAACAGGTATAGAGGTGGGGTAGTTCTTTTTTTCCTTTGAAAATAATATTTAGAAGATGAAACAGGTACAGTTGTGAAACTGAAAAAATAAATCCTGTAACTCCAGAACATTTAGTCCAAGAGTAACAGAGCATTGTGAAGCAAACATTGTCATTTGTTTCACTAGTGTGTTACTTGTCTGTCTTCCTTGCTAGTCTGTGAAATTTAGCTGTCTTCACACTCCCCACCCCATGGTAGTATGCATGGTAAAATTTCAGTGAGGGTTGCTAACTTACTCACTTTGAAGTATCCATTAGATATAGCATTCATGTTCTAATAGTTTAGTATTAATTATAAATCGTTAAAGAATTTAGAGCATTGTTTTGCAACTATTTAAAATTTATGGAAGCAAAATATCATTTTACTGATGTGCTTAAACTTTTTAGTTTAAGTGATAAACAGAAATGTATTATATATCTCTGTAAGGGATATAAACACTACTATTTCCTGGAGTAATTCTTAACATCTCTTTTCCCTGCAAGTATGTGCGGTAGCAGTAAGAAATTGCTTGGAGTGTCAGCAGCATGCACAGATGAAGCCTATTGGAGACACTGGGAAAAACCAAAAAACAGTGCAGAGCTTTACAGGAACAGGGAAGTCTGCAGCAAAGGCAAATGTAAGACCACACTCAGGAACACAAAATGCAGTAATTATTACTCTGCAGAGGGATAAGTTTTTAAATTTATATCTGCACCATTGATACTTTAATAGAGCTGAACGGCATGAACACTGGAAATCCTGAAGCAGTTTTTGCAAGATGTGAATTTAACACATATTTAACCTTCCACGGTGAAATAAATCTGTCACAAGAATTTGCCAGATTTTTTTTTTTCCCTTTAAAGATGAAGTGCGTATCTGATCTTTGTGCTCTACTTATGCCATGTGATACAATATGATGTACGGTGGGTGATTGTACACGCTTAATGATACTTGGTAGAATGTTTTTAAAAACAGAATCTGAAAGAATTGCTTTTTTTTTTTCAATAGAGTCCAGTGGACGTTGTGATTGGTGGCATTTCTCCAATCCGAGACCATGACAGACTTCTACAGGATATGGATATTAATCGACTTCGAGCAGTAGTGTTCAGGGATATAGTAAGTTACAAATAATGTTCTTTTCTTTGTAGTTAGATTTCTGCGTATATCTGTTTCCTGAACACTTGCTATGTGTTACACAGTTCAGCTAAATTGAATTTACGAAAACTGAATACTGCTCACAGTAATACTCTTTAGCTGTTGTAGTGTCTGGGATTGGAAGGAGGGAGAGGCAAAAATTGCTGCCTGCGGATCAGGCTCTTTGGTGTGTTCCTAAGAGCTGATTCTCTGGAATTTTGCATATAGTATATTAAATATGCTGTGTTTAGTACAAATACATATTTTCATATGCTGTACATAGGCAAACTGTTTATGTATACTATGTACCATAAAGATGTTTATGTATACTTTTTGAAAAATGAGTATCTTTCTAGCTAATTAGAAAGCAGAAGTCATCTCTAATTCCTTTACGTCCCCTCAGAGGAACTGATTTGTGTGCATGTGCAGTAAATATGCGTATGTGTTTTAGCCTTGAATTGACTAAAAATACCTTTGCCCTATGTCAGCAACTTTAAAGCTTATATTGAGGAAATTGAAATTGATTGCTTAAAAAAAAAAACACAGAAAAAACACACAAAACCAAAAAACTGCTCTGTAAGTAAATACAGCAGCTATAATGGCTATGAGTCATTGGTGGCCACAAGCTTAGACACCAGAACTTATTTTACAATAATTGGACTATTTAGGAAGTATAATGATTTACAGAGTGTCGTTTGTTCTGTCCAGAATGGTAAAGGATCTTTGGTTTTTGTCTTTACAGCAATTCTTGATTAAAACAAACTTCCTTCAACCCCACTTCAGTATCTGTGTGCAAAAGAGTAACAGGAAGTGCATCTTCCATACTGGTGGCAACTACAATATTCCTAATGATGCAATCTTCAAAATCAAGCACGCTTTGTCTGCTCATTTTTTTCTGTTAAAAAAACCAATATACACACACAACCTCTGGGGTTTTTTTTGCTTATCTAATCCACCAGGTCTTCTGTTACACAAATAAACGTAAAATGATGCAATAACTCTGCTTTTTGGCTGCTGTGTTGAGCTGTGGAGAAAAAGTAGACTTTAGAGTATGTATTTTGGAATAGTTTTTAGCTGAGCTGCTTATACTTGCATCTAAATATTATATGTTTGATTTGCACACAGTTTTTTTACATTGCATTCAACACATAGAATTGTGATTGCCATGATTTGAACCTGTTTAGGAGGAATTCGGATGGATTCCACTTAACCACCAGTAGCAGCATTTCTAGTACTATATGAACTTTATTTCATGGAGTTCTACAAACATAGCAGAATAAATATGGAAGGGGTAGTGCTAATTCACTGGATCACAACTTTACTAAGTACAGTTGGAAACTGTGTTGCAAAAATTCATCTAGCAAGAAAATTCTTTATAATCCTTACCATTCTAGGGGACTTCCATCAATCTCATACTGCGCGTGCCTAATGCTATCCTGTTCTAAGCTTACTGTTTCTGTCTTGTTCTGTGTAAGTTATGGATTTGTGTTGAGCCAAGAGGGGTATAGGTTGTTTCTTCAGCATAACAGATAGGATCCACCTATGTTTTCTAGTTCTTAAAAGAGAACTTCTCATAAACTTCTTCCAGTATAGCTTACTGAAGAACTCTTCATGGAATGTGGGTCTTCAATAGGCACTACAATCATGATAAAATGAGCTTTGCAGTTTAACTCATCTTCTTGAACTGCTCGGAGAGAAAAATTTAATACTACTTGCCCTTCTGTAAATGAGGCAACACCTCTCCCCCCTGCTCCTACTGGTTAGTCAGTGAAGGATCCAAATATTCAGTTCTGCTGTGATCCCAAAGTGTACAAAGGTTTTCTTCCTTTGACAGCCAAAGTGGACAGACTTAGGCTAAATTATAATGTCTAGTCAGATCTGGGAGATGTCTTTTGCTTCTGTTTCACTAGGAATGACTGAGTACGCTGGGAAGGTACCTGGCATGGTTCATACTAAGATTTGTTTTTAAGATTTTCTTAACATCTCTCCATAAAATTACAGCTGTAATGCAAATGTGTATTTGCCAATTCTTGTTTAAATTGTACCTAATACAGTACATCTACCTGGACAATCTGGTGATGAAATAAAACCTTAACACTGTTCTGGAATTTGTTCCACTTCCTTCATTAATATGGCATAGTTTATAAATGCTTTTACAGTTTTATTGAGTACACTTGCTTGGCTGTACTTCACAGCAAATGCTGTTAATATCTTGGCACATGTGAGGAAACATAATAGAGGAAACATCTGTAAATAAATAAAAGGGACCTAATCCTTGCACTGATTCGAAGCATGTAGTCAAAACAAAACCTTAGTCAAAGTTGTCATATTTATAGACGTGCCACTTGAATACAGTTGCTGTATTCCTAGTTTTATAGGTGAGACAAACTGTGACTAGAGAATATTGTTCTTCCATTGTTGACATATCAGCTTACACTCAGTCTGTTTATGGTAGCACTGGGCATACTTTACAGAAGAATAAACATGCTGCTGGAATTGTAATGGAAAAATCAGTCTGTGTGTCTTTTTTTTACAGGAGGATAGTAAACAGGCTCAGTTTTTGGCTTTGGCTGTTGTATATTTTATTTCTGTGCTCATGGTTTCAAAATACAGAGATATACTAGAACCCCAGAATGAAAGACAACCACCAAACCATACCCAGTCCTTCAAGGAATCAGAGAATGAAAATAATGAAACTCCTACTACAGGTGAACTGTTAAATATTTGGCCAAATGAAATAATGTGGCTTATGCATCTTAGAATTCTGTAGAAGTCCATGTGAGATTGTATGGAAATATGTGCATTGTAACCACTTAAATAAACAACATTGTAGTATTCAGTTTACCTCAGTATTTGTGTGTATCTTTTTCTGATCTGAGAAGAACCTAATATATAGATTGATTTTGCTGTGTAGAGGTGGTTAATCTCAATGAGGTAGCTAAGTATTCACAAATGCTTGTTGCAGAAACATTACTATTTTGTGTAAAGTAAGCATAGACAGGCAGCTATTTGTTTCCACTGTAAGAATTCTTTCTTCTGTTATTCTTTAAGGCAATGAATGAATTTTCATTCTTTGACTGTTTGACTCAATATCTTCTATTTCGTTGTCTTGATTTTTGGATGTTATAGCTTTTCAGGCTTCTCAGAAATTAGAGGGAAATTTTTCTATTTTAAGTTTCCTGTTAAATACTTACAGATAATATTAAATATCTAAGTAAGCAAGAGGGAATACTTATAGCTGTGTTATTTCACTTGTCACCTATTGGTATTACTTTAGGAGCAATGTGTTGAATGCTATTCTGTTACTAATGAACTTAAAATGTGTTTTCTGGTTTTGGTATGAACAGATGTGGAAAATCCATCTTCTGCTCTCGGTGCTTCAGCCTCCACTGACGACTCAGAAAGTACAGTGTCTGTACGAAGAAGGGATTCTGTTCTTTGGGAGGAATCAGCTTCAGGGCAAACAAACAGTTCTGGTAGTGTTGCTGAAGCAGGACCTCTGAATGTCAGTGCAGGTCCAGATGCAATCAGTGAAGTATTATGCACACTCTCATTAGAAGTAAAGAAGTCTCAGAAGGGCAGAAATGAGACAGGGACTGAGGTTAGTAAGCCTGCAACTTCTGTGCCAGCTGCAAAAAATGTCAATGTAAAGGACATCCTGAGAAGCTTGGTAAGCACACCAGCTGATGGGACTGCAGTGGATGCTGCTCTTCTGCCACCAACCTTCCTTGGAATTCTTGGCGATGGTGCTGCTGAGCAGCCTGTACAGTTCCATTCCTTTGACAGGTAATGTAGCTTCTAAAATATTTGGGCTATTTTATTTTGCTTAAGATATCTGTATGGAACAGAAGCATTCACATTTCAGCTCACCAGATTTCATGTACAGTGTCATGTAGTACTTGGTATAATCAAGACTCTTTGATTTACAAGTAGAACTTCTGACTACAGAGTGCACAGGCTTCACGTAGGTTCATCATGAAGCTGTGTTCTGTAATTTGTGGCAAGTTGTGCTAGAAAAGACTGTGGAAGTTAGAAATGACTGGTAGTTGGGTTATCCTTCAAGGTCTTGAAGCCAGCACCTCATTGTAAGAGTTAACTCCTCTGTCTCTATCCATGTTACAGCTCAGAAGCAATATGGTAAGAGGACCAATAAATTGCCTAGAAATGACTGCAAGAGTAAAAGAAAAAATTAAGGGTGTAAACTGTTTATCTTTCCTGTTCTCTTATTCTGAACTGCAGCACTTGCAGATGAGTGCTGCTGTGCTGTGCATATTTAGTCAGTTTTTAAGGACTCGGGGAAATAAAATGGACATTAAATAACTTAATGTAATGATGTGTAGATTAGCTTGTGTATTGATCACAAAGCTGTATCCAGTTTCTGTTGTTGTGGGTCTGCAAAAGAATACTGGTTTAATAATAGTTACAAATGGATTGAAAACAATGCAGTAATCATCTAGGTGTCCTTCTACCTATAGAATACTCCAAATGCATCTGTGTTCTGCCTTCTGGTCCTAAAGGCCTACTTTAAATCTTTCAGGCTTCATTCAGTAAATATATCCCTAAGCTATTAGATTTGCTTTGTTGTTGTAATAGCTTTTAAAATTTTGTTTGATTTTAATAAATATCTACCTGCCTTAATACTCAAATGTTGCAGTGGATTTAAAATGGGGCATTCCTGCTGTATTTCTCTTTCTTTTAGGTTGAAGTCACTCTTTCCTGATAATAATTCTGGATCTTGGTGCCATTAGCTCCTTATCTTTTCCCAAGTTTAGTAGACCACATTATCTTTTACATTGCATACTGACTTGTACCTCTCCAGGATTCCCAAAAACATCAAAGAAAACAAAGAACAAAACAAAGAATCCCATAACACTTGCATTCCTGCCTCTGGAAAAGCCTTAGTCATATCCAGAAATCCTACAGTCGATCTGATGCATGGAAAGCGCTTGTTAACATACCAGTATCTGATCCTTTGCTTTTTTGTGAACTTCCTCTGGCTCTGATGTCTTTGCAGTCTATGGGTGCCTTGCTCAAACTAGTGAAGTTAAGATAACCCAGGAAAGGAGGGCAGCTCTGCCAGGGCTATGGATGCAGCTGTCACAACACGTCTTCTCAGCTCAGATTGCCATATCACTAGTTGGGGAAGAGATGGTGATGGTTGTCTGGCTAGATTAGATGCAGATGGTGTACGCTAGCATTTGGCCCCCTTGCTCTTGTCTCAAAGTAAATAGTGTGCTCTGCTGTGATGCTAAACAGAGGACAACTCGTTTTGGGAGCAGTAGGAGGATTAAGGCAGAGGAGAAAACTGGGAAAAGAGGGACACTGAGTTAGAACTTCTCATGCCTGTCTCCCTGCTGCTGCCCAAGTGCTTTTAGCCTTTCCCTGTTGAGGCCTATCATTGTTCTTTACAACAAGCGGGCAGTTGATGTGAAATAGCATAGTGCTTTAGTCTGTGACTAATGTTTTTGTTCAGGAAATTCCTGTTGTTCATTGCTGAGTGGTAGACACTTGAACCACAAAATAATATTTGTCTGGAGATCTGGTACAGAAGTGCATGTTGCATTTAGAAATTATTTTTTAACTGTTGCTGAAACTGAAGGTTGGTGCTGCCTGTGCAAATCTGATTAGAATTGGTGTCAAGCAGGTTAACTTGGTGGGAAGTAATTGTGCGCTTGCAGTCCTGATATCTGACATAGGTAGATTATGCCTACAAAGCCTTCTTATCAGAGAAAATTGTACTGTTTGATTTGGTAACCTGTACACTAATGAAATACTGGACATAGGTAGCAGCCCTTCAGTCACTTGCAATTTTGTGTTCTTTTTTCTGTATAGTTACAAAGCCATTCAAATAACAAAAAAAAACCCCTTAAATTGCTGAGAGTTTTCTAAAGCAAGTCACTGAAAAGTTGGACTTCTTGCTGTTTTGCCCTTTTACTTTGCCAGTGCCACACTGTCCCAGATGGACTCTTCTCTCCTTTTCCTACCTCTGAAGTGCCAGCCATTTGTAGCCACAACTCTCAACATTCTCTCACTTAACCTTGAGGCATAATTACTATATCAGACACTGAAAGGAAGCTGGTCTAGGGGAGGAGTAGTAGGGATGCATGGGCTGAAGCAGTAGACAGCATGTGAATGGAAGAGTGGACGGCAAGGGGGTTTGTAGGTGTTTATGTAGTTATCTGGACTGCTCCACAGTGATGACTTGTGGGTATTAGTTTCCTGTGACATTTTGTGTTTAGTCGGTGGGGCTAAATATATGAGGAAAAGGTCATGAACTAATACAAAGTATTTTGTCCCTCAGCAGTTGCACATGACCTTGGTTATGTCAGCTCTGCATTTCTAAGTTGCTTAATTTTTCATTTCGTTCCTTTTGTGGGTATGTCCAGTAGACAAAAGCGTACTTAATGATGTACTTAAGTCTTGCCTCTTGTCAATTGTCATCTGGTAGTGACATGCACAATCTTGCATCTGTGGTAAATACATTGATCTATGATAAGGCATGTTGCTAGCTAGCTAATATATCAGTTAATCAAAAAGACAGAATAATGGTTTAGGTGAAACATTTGTATTTAGAATTATATAGGTAGGAAAGTTACATGACCACTTGAAGGTGACTGTATCTTTATATAGGGCAACTCTGCTTAAAATACAAGTTTGTGCTCTGAAATGACACCTAGTGACAACAGCAGGAAGGAATTTGTACCAGGGAAAGAAAAACCTTTTTAGAAGAAACTGTAATAGAGTTGGAAATAGTAGCTCATATCTTTGGGGTAGACAAAAATACCAAGGTACATTGGGAAAGTTTGGAAAAACAGGCCTTGGGATACTCTCATTTTCTGCATCTGGTTTACGTTTAATATATTGTGTGTTAGCAAACACAAGTTCTATGAGTAAACTTGTTTAGTTCTAAAGACACTTTGTTAAAAGTTGTTCCCATGTAGCAGTTTACCAGTGGGGTAGCTCTGAGAATTTCAAAGCATCTCTCCGATCCTGCATTTATCTCGGGAATGCTGTGTCAGAAATCAAAACTCTCCTCATATCTTAAGGATTATCAACTTCCCAGCCATAGCTGGAGAGTATACAGTAACAGCTATGTGAGTGAAACCTTACTGAGAGGCTGCCAGGCTGTAAGCCTTTGCGAACAACTAGGTGTATGTGTTCATTCCCATGCCAAAAATCTTCCGCTTATCTTATGTGAAGATGCAGTCTTGTGTTTAGTGGGTGCCAGGGGTTTATCATGATAAAGTTCAAGACTTGCATTGGCTTTTTCCCAAGAAGCACAGGGACATGAATTAATGCTCCAGTTTAATTGTGTCCTAAAAACAGCAGTTTTCTTATTTTGTAGTAATCTTGTAGAAAAAGAAGGGGGGCTAATGCAAGCAAATTTAAATAAAACAAATAAAATTAACCAATTATTAGGATTAAAAAAAGACATGACATTTCTCTTCAGTTAGTTAATAAAACCCATAACCTATCACTTGCCATTTCTACTGTGCAATTTAAAATAAAACCTTGGTCTCTTCTGACTACTTCTGCTCTTTGTGGAAACATGTCATTATAAGAAACTGATGCTGAGAGTTCAGAGTAATATAGGCTCTTAAATCGTGATCTTGTACCATAAAGCCTGAATCTGCAGCTAAACTGTAACTTACAGAATAGATATGTTAATAAGCTTGTTTATCTTTTTGGAACATCTTCTATAAGCTGCTTAGTTTGGCTCAGCCTGTGTTTACGCATTTGTCAGTCAGTGGCATGAATGTGCCTATGTAATGGTTGGTTGTGGCATGTCAGTTAAATTTAATCGAAGTCCTTGTTTATATGGAATGAATACATTTTAGACTTCATTGATTTGGGCTTCAAATGTAAAAAGAATAAACTTGTCAATGACAAGATTAAGTCTGCCAGGTACAGGTAGAGAGAGACAGAATAGGAGAACAGGGGATCTGCAGATCAAGGTGCATATGCTGTGATGAGAAGCTCAGCTCTTTTGGTACACCAACAGTTTGCATTCTGTAGGGGCTGAAGGAGCAAAGTGTTTGAAGTCTTCTCCCTGCCAAGCTGATTTTGAAGTTCTCTTATGAAATTGATTGTATTCTTTCTATCATCTCTTCTCTTCCCCTCCCCTCCCCCCAACCCCGATCTCTCATGATTTAGAGTGTCTCTTATTCTTCCTTTCTCCTTGGATATTTCAAGGGGATCATAAGAGATTAAGTATTATCTAGAGACAGCAGAGCCCATAGAATGACACTGACATGGCAGGCTGCTTTGCTGGCTCACAAAGTAGAGGTAAAAATAAGTCTCTGATCCTCTTTATTGGTCTTTTGCTAATTGCATAGGAGCTCTGCAGCGGACAATGTTTTGGAACAAGAGTAACTTCTTTTGGTTTTGAATTAAAACAATAATCCCATAGGGAAACAGACAGACTCTCACACTTGTTGCTACTCAATGCTGAAAAATTGGAATGCTAAGAATTAAATGTGTATAAATACCTGTATGTCAAGGGGAATTAGCGTTTATGTAAGTTTTTTTTAAATTATAGCGAGGTCATCAGTTTGGCCTGGCCCATGTTGTGTTAGGAATATTTGACTTGAGCCCAAGAAAAATTTGGAACTTGAAATATATTTAAAATTAATTGAAGACTTTCTAACTTAAAAAAAAATAGGAAAAAGTACTCAAAATTTAAGAGATATTTATAGATATTTTGTATCTTTATATTGAAACAGAATAGTCAGTGGTCTGAAACCAACAAAGCTTGCAGTAAGTAAATCCTCATGGAGTTTGACGTAATAGATCATTATTGTGTAAGCCTTTGTCTGTGATAGAAGTCAGTGTTCGGCTCAGTGGTCTGTGCTCATTCAGCAGTGAATAATTGTCTGCAATACGAAGGCTTCTTACGCTTCAGCATAATTGGGACTAATAACACACTGACCTTCTAGCTAGGATGTATTTATGGTGGCTAGTTCTCACTATGCCTAACCTATGTTTGTCAGTTCATGTGCTGTAAATTCCTACTTTGAACCTTAAATATTTTATTTTAAATTTAAAAAGGCAAACATCTAATATAGTCATGTAAATGAGGCAACTAAACTATCATTTTTTTAGTGCTTGAAGTCTGCTTGAAATGCACCTTAAGAATATTTTTTGGTGCAATTTTTCTAGTTTGTTTTATTTCTCCTGTATGTGAATATTATGATAATGGATGTTATAATACACGAATGTAACCTAAAAATATAGAGTTAATTGAAGTGGTGTGATAAGGTGAATGTTAGAGTAAAATGTATTGACAGTTTTCTTCTATGTCTCTACACGTGTGTGAGGTTGCTTAATGTACATTGTTATTCTGATTAAATTAATTCATGATTACAGATGTTTTTTAAAATATGTTGTTTTTGTAAGTGTAAGGAAATATACTATAAGGCCACTTATGAATATTTTATTCACATGTGTAGCAATATTTAACTTTTAAAAAAATGTTTGTCTATTTAGCTACAAAAAAGGACTGTCTTATTTGTGTACTCTTTAAAAGCAAGTGTCCTATTACTGGAGATAATTTCAAAGCACATGAATTTTTAAAACACTTCTCTGAAAAATTTACCTGATTTAATAATGTGCTAAACACTCCATGTTTCCCACATAGTTTATTTACTACAATATTTGATCTTCATTTTTTCACTGTCTCATACATTCTTTCTGCCAGTTGCATTCATTTTACCTTTATTAGCATTTAAATAATCTTTCAAAAGAAGAACATGGATGGTTAATGGCAAATATTTCTGTTTGAACACAGTTGCATTTCTATCTAAATATTCAGAGAAAATACCATATTACTGTACAAAGTAGGAAAGATATGGGAATTTCAGAATGTAAATAAAGAAACATGAGCAATGTTTATGCTTCAGATATCTTAATTTGCTTTCCAGTAGGTGATAAATATGAAACTATGTCATTGCTGAGCTGTACTTTCGTACCTTGAAGAAGATATGGAAATGGAAGCTCCTAAAACAAATACTGCAACTGTAACGTTGGTAAATCGCACCGTTGAAAGGGATGACATACGTAGTAGTAAACATTACATTACAAATAGTGCAGCAATGTAATGGTGTTAATATAAAGTAATAATGTTAAGATACTTCGATGTTTTGGTTTGCTGTTCTCGAGCTATTTTAAGGATTTTTTTTAATAGAAGGTCGTGGCAACTGACCAGAAGACAGAGAGAAAGTACATTGAGGACCTGGGGTTTCTTTACATCACATTTTTGGACAATATCCAGCACTTCTTTTGGCTGTGTGCTTCAGATTGACACAGCTGTCAGGAGAAGGGACCTTCTTTCCTCACCAGAAATACTGTTTGTTTTAGTTTGGGTGGAAAAATCAGAACTGTTGCAGTAGACTGTTGAAGATCACTATCTAAAATAAATTATATTCAGAACTAGTCTAAGGCTAGGAAACAGCTTTATGGTGAGTTGTTCAAAGCCTCTGTTTTCTTCCAAGGTTCGGATTTCTTAATGTGAAGCACCGGTTTCTCCAGCCTCTGTATTGTTGCCTTTTATCTTGCTTTATAGTTACAGAGCACAGCAGAAGTCTTTGGCTGTGGTGCATCATGAATACTCTGAATCCTTAACCAAGCTTGTAACAGAGGGGATCAAGATCTAACATGACCTTTAAATATGAGAATTATTGTAGAATTTATGAAGTACACTTTTTATTTATTTTAAAGCTTTTTTAGCCAAAAGCTAAATTTTTTTTTCAGTGTGATATGGTAAACAACCAAAGTTTCTCAGAAAACTTTTTGAAAGTCAGTGTCTCTTGGTCAAAGCGTGTGGTGACTGTGTCTGGAATACATACATGCACACCAATATGTACTGTTTATAAGGCAGCATATGTTCTGTATTTCCAAGTCTGAAACCTGTACTTACTCATTTTTATTCCTTGAATCAAAGCAAAAGGAATTATGTTGAGTAATTAAAAAAAAAAAGCCTGCTAACAGCACTACTTTGCAGCTGTGTATTAGTGCCGTATTCCTGGTGCTAGTAATCAGAGTATCTTCCTTAAAGTGAATGCCATTGCTAGATACTGAAAACTGTAATAGAAGTGGCAGAATATAATTCCCCTTTTATGTACTTCATGGAAAGTAAGTTACTGAAGATGAAAGTAGCAGCTGTACTTGCATTCTGAAGCTTCTATGGATTTGAAGGTGATAAGGTATACAAATGATCTTAAAAGGTAAAAGGGACTATTGTGGTCATTTATTGCTGTCTGACGCAGCCCAGCGGGGGAAAAAAAGGCGAATTCCTTTGCTTGGATGCACCTTTCTTTGGGTAGCTTATAGAGTGTCTGGCAGCTTGCTGAAACTGCTCCCTCAGTGCAACTACAGTTAAGCAAGCTGAAGGTCAGTAGAAGTTTACAGGAAAGAATGATAATATATAGTGCTGTGTCAGAAACAGCACAGAAAGTGGAAGACTGTTGTAGCTGGGATTTCTTTTGTCTCCACTCATTGTCACCTGCAGATGAGCGGTGTTAAGGTAAGAGCCGTATCTGCTCACAGGCTTCCTTGCTCCCACACAGTTCCAGAACTGTTACTAGCCCTGTGAGGAGCTGCTTTCAGTAGCACTAAAAATTACTCCTCTGCTAAAATTCCTTCTTGATCCTTCCAGCATATTCATTCTTGTGTTTTCATCTGAAAAGGAGAAGTTGTAATATATAAAATTAGTTGAAATTCAGCCATTTATGTGTAATTTTTTTTAAGGTGTGGGTCTGGCTTGCCCTTTGCAACTTAAAATACCACCTGTTTTGCAGTTCCTGGGGCTCTTAATAGAGTCAGAGGGGTAAGGTCAGTAGCGTTCATAGGCAGTCAGAGGACACAGCTATTCTCATTTGAGGTTTTGAGAGAATTCTGAGTGATTTTAAGCCCTGGAGACAGAAGACTTACCTAGAAGATTTTTTTTTTTTTTTTTTTTTTAC
>Ga0065711_1036536_pt1 | contig 20883 bp, 25 predicted proteins | sample Hoacrofraction12_FD_59098 | JGI IMG/M metagenome (GOLD analysis project Ga0065711, IMG submission 59098) | Hoatzin crop microbial communities from Cojedes, Venezuela - Epithelial fraction 12 v2 (version 2) | ecosystem: Host-associated > Birds > Digestive system > Esophagus > Crop | place...
CCGGGGGGGCGGCTGGCAACTGGGGTCCTCGGGGGGTTCTTTGGGGGGGGAGGCAGCCAGTAATGGAGTTCCCGGGGGGGGAGGCCGGTAACGGGGTTCCCAGTGAGGAGGCCAGTAACGGGGGTCCTGAGGGGTTTCCGGGGGGGTAGCTGGTAACGGGGTTCCCCAGTGGGGAGGCTGGTAATGGGGGTCCTTGGGGGTTCTCAGGAGGGGAGGCTGGTAACGGGGTTCCCTGGGGAGGCGGCTGGTAAACAGGGGTCCTCAGGGCCTCTTCGGGAGGGCGGCTAGTAACGGGGTTCCTCGGGGGGGTGGCTGGTAACGGGGGTACTCGGGGGGTCCCCGGAGGTGCAGCTAGGAATGGGGCTCTTCGAGGGGGTGAGCGGTAACGGGGGTCCTCAGAAGGCTCGTCGGGGGAGGCAGCCAGTAATGGAGTTCCCTGGGGGGGAAGCAGGTGACGGGGGTCCTCAGGGAGTTCCCCAGGGGGGCGGCCGGTAACGGGGGTCCTTGGGGAGTTCCCCAGGGGGGCTGCTGCAGCCTGTCCCAGTGGCAATGCCGGTGGTCCCCAGGGTTTGGCTTCTTGCACCCCGCAGGGGTCCCTCCAATAGTGCCCCCCCCTGCACCCCCTTGTTGTGCCCAGCCTCCCCGTCCATCCGTGCTGTCGCAGCTGTCCCTGCCGCCTGCCCCGCCATGGTGCTCCTTGCTGTGGGCCGCTGTGTGGGTATGCGTTCGTTTTTCTATGCTGGTGTCCTGCGTGCGTGCACGTGTGTGTGTGAGCAGCCGTGCTGCAGACCAGCGAGGGCCCGGCACCGCTCCCCGGCTTTGTGGGCTCTGCCAGAGATGTAGGCGTTCTATACGTTACACCTATAGACCCCCTCAGAAAGCAGCAAACACTTGCTCCGAGGCACCTAAGCACGAACAAGCAGCCAGAAGTGGTGGTGGGCTGTCTTCTGCATGGTGGGTTTTATATTGCTTAAAGTGTGAACGGGTGCAATCGTGCAAGAAAGGCTGCAGCCTTCCCTCCTCAAGTCGGCATCGCTGTAACCGGTGACATCGGTGACATCGGCAGAGGTACATCTGTCCTCCGCCTCCCATTGATTTCTGCAAATGGTCCCTGCCTTCAGCCTTGGGCCTGGCACGCTCTGTAATTCTTTGGAAATCAGATCTAATTAAAATGAGACAGCGCTGTCAAGGGACTACCTAATTGTTTTTGCAAAATGACCTTGTGGAGAGCTTGGCTCGGTTCCCAGCAGAAAGGTGTTGTCAGTGCAAAATCCTGTGCAGCTGGGGAGAATCGGTTAAAGACTTTGGGGAAATAATTGCCTGGGCTGGGAAATGGGCTGGTGGAGACACTGCAATGCTGTTGTCCCTGCTCCGCTCCAGCTGGAGAGCTGTCCTCCCCCCCAGGCCATGTCGGGGCTCGGGGACACCCTCAAAATGGCTTTAAAGGAGACAAATCGCATGCACCGGGGTTCAGCCAAGGTAAATACCAACAGGTAGCCCCAGCGTTTCCCTCTACCCCCCCCCACCCCCCCCCTTTGTCCCCACATTGGCGAGAAGCGAAGGCGGTTTGGCTGTTGGAGCCTCAAAAGCATCTGAGATCCCTGAGTGACGGCTGCAGCCGTGCAGCCAGCCCCGAGCTCGCCCCGTCCCGCTCCCACCGAAGGTCGCTGCTCCGTGGGGATGCTGCGCGGTGCTCCCGGGGGAGCGTGTCACCAGCGCCCACGGACCCCGCATCGCTGCGGAGCCCCTCATCTTTGGGACAGTTTCTGGGACAAGAGCTCGCCCTGTCTCCCAGGCAGCGGGAGAGCCGGCCTCCACGAGAGGGAGCGTTTGCAGGGAATTTTATCCCAGCCAGGCTGTTGGGGTTTTATTTCCCCAGTTGTTTTCCAGCAGAGATGCGTTCCTCCAGGTCGGGGCCAAGCTCGGGCCGACAGACTGGGCAGCCGGAGCCCTTCGCCTGTGTGAAACACCCATTTTCCTGGGGTAGGGGGAGAACTGGGCAGAAATCTCAGCTTTCCTGAGCGAATTGTCGTGCTGTCATACTGCCGTGTGCTGCACTTCGGTGACCTGAGGGGAAATCCTGCTCTTTCCCTGGGTGGGTGGCAGGGTCCCGTCCCTATGCCCCACCGTGGGAACAGGAGGATGTTTTCCTCCTTTCGGCCCATTCACTGAAGAGGGGAAGAAGTCCCTTTTACTGGAGTGACTGGTGAGTGTTGTGGCTGGTCTTGGTCAAGCGTGGGCCAGGGCATGAGGCTGCCCTGGCTGCAAGAGAGGGGCTGAGCAAGCCCCCCACCATGGGCAGCAATGATGGGGAGCGCTGGAAGGTGCTTCATTGCTGGGCTGGGTCCCCTGGACGGGGATGGTCAGATGGGCTCTGGCCCTGGGCTACCCCATCATGGCTTCTGGTGGCAAAAAAGCAGCTTTTGCAGCTTGCATGCTTGCCCTGTGACCTGGAGTGGTTTGCTGGGACCCCATTTCAGGACTGGTGAGGGTCCCACCACCCCGCATCTCACTGCTCCCCTCTGCGAGGTTTGGCTGCTTTGAGAGTCCACTGACGCCGGTGATGCTTCCAGAATGGGAGAGGGCTGTTGATGGTTTGCCAAGTGACTGCCACAAATCCGAGGCCAAAACTCTCACTTCTGGGGGCATGGGATCAGGTCCTGGTGCCTCGGTGGCCGCGTGTGCGGTGGGTGGTTTGCAAGAAGGATGCACAAACAGCCCGAGCCCTTGGAGGGGATCCGGACCCAGCCTCCCCCTGCCCTCCCCGCGCGTCCCTGGAGCCTGCGAGCGCTCAGACCGCCCTATCTGCAAATTGCAGAGCAGATTATCGGCGAGCGCGTCTGAGATTAGAGACCCGTATTTATGTCTGCTTCCCCCAGAGCTGGGGAGGCCGGAGCTGAATTTGGTGCAGACTCTTTGGCACCACGGGGCTGATTACTGGGGTAACCTTTTCCTTTGCTGGGAGCATCGTGAGGAGGGCTCAGATGATTTTCAATTAAGGAAAGGAAAAAAGAAAAAAAAGAGAAAAGGGAACAAGCAGCAACAACAACAACAGTTTTTTCCATCAGGGTGGTGGGAGGAAAGTCTGGCACATCTCTGAGATGCCACTGGTTTGTGCAAGCTGTGACCCAAGGGGCGGGGAGCCAGTTACTTGGGGGGGGTTGACCCTTTGTGCTGCTTCGGCCACCCTTTGGTGCTGTAAATTCTAGATCGAGAACCCAGTGAGAAGCCCAGAGATGGGCCCCGGGGCTGCTGCTGCTTTGCTGTCCTGACTGTGTGTGCATGGGTGCAAAGCTTCGTTCCACCAGGTTGCAGAGCCTGGCACTGTGCAGGGAGCACATCCTCATCAAACCAGGGTGAGATTTTTTTCCTGATAGTGCTCTGAGGGCTCTGGCTGGGAGACACGGCAAAGATTTCTCTCTGCATGCTGTGTTCTCCTAGACAAAGTGTGTGCCTGGCTCCTCTGAGCAAACCTCAGGCTTTGGAGGGTGCACAGCCGAGCAGCGGCTTTGCCGGGCCAGCCCAGTGCTGTGGCCACCAGGAGCTGATAGCCCTGGCCAGCCAGCATGGCTTAACAGGCTTACTGCAGCGTTGTTCTTCTAAACAATCACGTGAATTAGTACAAATCTCATTAGATCCGTGCTTCTCCCAGCCTCCTGCGTTGCTAATGCCAGGAGCAGCCGCTCACGGGGGTCTCGTGCGGTCTCTGGGCAAAGAAACTCTTTCCAGTGAGCTCTGAGCTGCTGCTGCGGGCGCCCAGCCCTTGCGGCTGCGTCGCCAGGGAGCCGTGGCGTTCTGGGTTTGCTTTGCTCAGAACCATTTCCATTAAGCTTAATGGGTGGGAGAGCAGAAATCTAATAGGTAAAAAGCCATTCGAGGTCCTCGGCTATTTTAAACCTGATTTAAAGCTTTGGTTGCTCTGTTAGCACGGTGATTCAGCTGATGTTGCCCAGGGGTGCTCCTCACATCTCCCCTTGTTAAGCAGCAGGCGCACGGTGCTGTGCTCTGCTCCGCGCCAGCCCCGTGGGGCCACGGTGCTCATCCCCGGCAGCTCTTGCTCTTGCCTGGCCGGTGGCCTGCCACCGCGGGGAAGCGGTGTAAGGAACGGGGCTGTCCTGGCGGGGTTTTATAGCGTGTTCAGTTAAGAGTTTAGCAGCAGAGGCGGTCAGTGCCCAGGAAACCTGGGAACCGCAGGTTTAGCCTGGAGCGGTTTGGGCAAGGGAATGGTTTTCCTCCCGTTGACGCTGAGCCGTGCGCGCCTGCTGAACGCTGCCGGCTCCCGGGCAGCGACGGGCCTCCGTGTCTCCCATTCCTGCTCCCAAATTGCTTCAAGAAACGACGCAGGAGTCTGCCTTGTTCCAGAACCGCAGCTGCTTCTGGGGCGAAGCACCTCGGCTGGTGCTTCGGGACCTGGGTTGGGCTCCTGGGAGTCAGGACGGGAAAAGCCCCGGGAGCTTTAATGACAAAAGATGTTTTTTACATCTCTGCTGAAAGTCTGTTGCTGCTTCACCTCTCAGCAGAGGGGGGATGCGAGAAGCAAAGGACTGGGGCAGGCAGCAGAGCTTGAGAAAGCTGCTCCCCAGGGACCCGGGCTCTGGTGGAGCAGCCCGGGATAAGCGAGCATGAGAAAAGCAGGCTTAGCCCTCCAGTCACCCGTTAGATGCGTTTCCGGCTGCTTTTCATCTCACTCCGAGTTTAAAAGCCATCTTCTTCCAGCACCGACGCTGCCGCCAGCCCCGGCACGGCTTCAAAGCGGGGCTGTCTCGGGCGGCCCGGAGGGAGAGGCACGGGCAGGAGAGGGAGGGCTGTGGCCCAGCAGCACCTGCCAGCCCCACGGGAGCCCTGTCCTTGGGCACTGGGAGGGTCTGGCCTCCAGCAAGCCCCCCACATGCCGGGACTCTGCCCCCCCACAATGGGTCTGTGGCTTCCCAGGAAAGCATACTGGTGCAGGGCTGCTTGTGGGGGACATGCCAAGGGTGGTCTTTGTCCAGACATTTTCATCCCACCAGCACGAAGCTCAGCCTTGCAGTGGGGGGGGGGAGGGGTCCCTCTAAGCCAGGGACCGGTGACCTCTTGGAGTTTTGTGTCACTTTTTACATTCCCACTAGCCGAAATTTCTTCTTCTGCCCCATAGTGCTCTGTGGTGTGGCTGGGGACCAGCACCAGGAGTGGTCGGTGACAGCCACTGCTGCATACCTAGTTTTGGAGGGATGCTGGGGATCCCAACACGCTACAGAGCGTGCTCGTGGGATTAGGCATTTAGACCATCTGGAAACGAGAGGACGGCAAGTAACACAGTGCCCGGCAGAGCTGTGATGGTGTTGGCCATCAGGGTGGCTATTATGCCCATCACATCTCGGGTGATGCTGGTGGATCCCCAGTTACAGAGGGACCATTGCCCGAAGGGCCGGGGCTCTCCCGCAGTCCGAGCGAAGGCTGGGGATGGGGTCTGCTCCATCCCAGGTTGTGCGTGACAGATTTCACCCCAAGAGTGCCGCTTTGGGCAGGAGCTTGAGGATCTGAACCTTGTGTTTGGGGCTGGAGGCAAGACCTGAATTCAGCTGATGGTAATTTCCATGGGTTTGCTGGAAAGACTCCTGGAGACAGCAGTCATATGTGCTCTTCCTTTCTGGCTTTTCCTCAAGCGAGAAATACCAGATATGCAGCGTGCTCTGGTACAAGCAGTGTTTGCCCTCTGGGAACTATCTCCCAAAAACCATTCTGGGCATCGTGAGGTGTCTTCACCGCCCCAAAACAAGCAGGGTGGGTGGGCAGTGCCGGGAGAGGCATAGGGGAGCGGAGGGGCCAGGTTGCAAACCCAGGCTGCCCAAGGATGGATGCACTTCCCCCCTGGCCCCCCCGCAACACTTAGAGAATGAGCAGCAAACCTCCCCGGGTGGAAATGCGCTGCCCAGACTCCGCTGCTCTTGGCCTTTATTTGTTTGCCGCGCGCCCGGATGCAATTCCCTGTTTTTTCCAAGAGCTCTTGCTTCAGCAAATCTGTCGGGAGAAGTGCGCTTACCGCTCAGTGACAAAACGCGTTCTTGAGATGGAAAAAGCTCTTTTCAAGGAAAACACGACATTTCAGTGGAAAAGTAACTTTGCGTGCTGTTTCTAATTTTAAAGCTCTGCCTTGGAATGCTCCCATGGACTTTGAAATCAGAGCTGGCTCTTATGCTTTCCAGGTTTTATCCACCTTTCCCATATAATTTCAAATTGCTCCCCCTGTTAACGAGACAATATTAATTCTGCCGTGGTGGATTTTGCATAGATCACTTCCAAAACGCAGTTTCCCTTATCCCAGCCCTTTTTTCCTGTTTCGTTTTTTTTTTTCCCCCCCAGCTCTAGGCCATAAATACCTTTAGGCTAGACTCTGGGAACTGCACAAAACCCTGTACCTGGCTGATACCTCCTGGATGGATGGATGGATGGATGGATGTGCTTCCCGGTATCACCCCATACTATGATTAACTCTTACAGTCACATACTTCAAACTAAAGCAGCTGCTCATTCGTAAAGCGTTTCATCTCCATTAAACGTGCTAGCATTAACTTCCCCTGTTAATCTCACCTGTGTCCTGAGGGTGAAATGCTGGTGGGTTTTTCCCCCTGGATTTTGCGCAGTCCCAGTTTGGCCTCACTATGCTGAACTCTGAAAGCAGAGGAGCAAAACCAGGCGTGAGTCAAGTGCTGCAGCTGGCTGGAGCCAGCAGAGGGGAGGCGAGAGCAGAGATTCTGCCTTTCCCCACTTTGCAATAAATTTCAGGCGAGGGGAAAAATGGCTACTGCCTTATTTTTATTATTATTTCCCAAAATAAGAGGTAGCTGATCAAGCTGATAAGAACAGTGGTGTCCGTAGCACTCGATGCAATAGCAAGCCAGCAGCGCTGGACGAGGCAGCGGGCAGGCAGAGGCTGAAGGGTTTTCCCCATCCGTCGTGGCCCCGATTCGGGCGTCAGCCGTGGGGCTGCCAAGAGCCCCGTTTCTGCTGCAACACCTGGTGTCGTGTCAGCCCCGGCCGCATCTCACGGCGGGTGAGCAGGCAAGACGTGGCATTAAACCTTTGCACTGGTGGCCCAACCGCCCCGGCTCGCGCAGGGCCCACGGCCGCATCCGTCCCACCCGCCGTGGGCACTGCTGACCCAGGCAGCCCTCTCCTTGGCAGAGCTGCTCCCGGCGAGGTCCCACGCTCCGGGAGGGCGGGGGAATATTTACACTGGAAGATGGTATCGTGGTGCTGCTCGAGCTGTGCTTTGAGGTGAAGCACAAACAGGTCCGTTTAAACGAGGTCACTCCGTTAACAGGTCTAAGTGGGTTTCACTGTAAAATGAATTTATTTCAACAAAACCTTTTTTGATAAATTGAAGCAGCACTACTCTGTATATAATTTCTATAAACAATCTTCTCTAATGTTTACCTAACCTGGGCATGGAGAAACTCTCGCACATTAAATATTAGATGAAAAGGGGCTATGGAAGCTTTAAATAATTTTTTTTTTTTTTTTTTCAAAGCAAGAAAGACAGCGTGCCATGGGAAAAGATTTTGCTGCTTTTGAGCTGGGGCTCTCCCGGCTCCTGTTGAAGGGAGAAAGGCAGTCCCTCATGTTGCTGCGTCTTCGTGTTGGGGTTTTTTTATTTCCAGGGCTGTGGCCTTGGGCAGGGCTGTAGCATGAGGCTTGGTGGGGTGCAGTGCTGGGTGCCAGCACCCATCCGTGCACACCCTTGTGTACCTGGAGGTTGGTGGTGTGATGGCCGATCTCCTCCTGTGTCATGTTTGCGGGGTCCTGGGAAGTCCGAGGCTCTCATTGATTTGTGGATTAACGGTAGAGGATTCATTAATTCATTAGTTAAAGGGCTGCAGCCCAGCTCGAGGCACTGGTCTGGGAGAGCTGAGAGCTGTTTGTGGTTTGAAGCGCTGCGGCGTTTCGGGCTGCGCTGGGTCGTTTGCCGAGGGAGTTGGATGCTTTCCCTTGATCACCCCGATTGCAGAGCACCACTGGGAAAGACCAACACGACTTCAGTGAGGACAAACAGTCCGGCTCGTAAAAGATAGCTGTGGTGAGTCAGAGATCTTCTGCCTACAACGAGACGAAAATTTGCCTGACAGGGGACGTGCAGGTCGGAGTGAGTTTGGGTGAATTTGTGCTCTTTGCCTTTGGAAAGAAGGAAGAGGTGAGTGATGTGGAAAGCCCCAGCCTGGACAAAGCGTCTGCTTCCAGCTTTACTCCTCCGGTGCCTCAGCTCCTCCGGTGCTTCAACTCCTCCTTGGGCTGGACTCTTGGACTCGGAGGAAAAATCTTAATCTTCAGCAAAGTCCTCGCTGCATCTGACTTCTCCTTAAGACATCACCGAACCAAGTCCCAGGTCCCACTGTTGGGTGAAAATACAGAAAGTGTGCTTTGCAATTAAGCATATAGCTTAATTGGATTGGAGGGATGACAGAAGAAACATTTCTACTGAATAATTCAGTATTTAGAGACGTCTTCACAGTGTGTGTCCTGCTCAGCTGTTCAGATCCTTATCTGGAGCGAGCTAAGCCAAGGATTTCATCATGAGTTAAATTATTCAGTATCATCGGCTGAATTTGGCCCCTTTAGGATAGCCAGAGCGTTAATCCAGCAAGCTGCACCACGGGGCTCCTTGCAGCTCAGTTGGCTGCGGTGGCCACAGTGGCTCCTTTAGAGACCTGATGCCATCAGGGGAGCACCCATGCCAAAACCAGCCGCTCTGCTCCCCTGGCACCCGAGAGCCAGCGACCCCCCCAGCTGGGATGCCCGCAGCTCCGTAGCGTTGTCTGTTGCCTGTCGGTAGAAGTTTCCAAAAAGTTTTTTTGGAGCTTTTTAGGTGGTTTCCCAGAGTCTGCTCTAGCAGGTGACAACCTGAAACACTCGGTGAGATGGGTGCTGCTGCCGGGAGTATTAACGGTCGTGGCAAAGCAATGCACTGCGAGGCACAGCTGCCTGCAGGAGGGAGAAGCGATGTGAGATGACACGGGAGGGAGAAGCGACGTAAAGCAGGTCCCAGCTGCAGGACTTGAGCTGTGAGTCGGGTGAGACCCCATCTGCCAGGGACGGGGTGGGACCCCGCAGCCCCCAGCCAGCACTGGGACTTGAGCGGACTCCGAGGGGCTTTTGTCCCTGTCTTCAGTGCAAGTGCACAGAAACCCTTTCTCCCGTGGGACGGGAGAGCCTGCAGCGAGCTCATGTGTTTCTTCACGGCTTCGTGGAGGCTGGGATTGCAGGATCTGTCTAAAATGTGTGTTAAAAATCAGCTTATCTTCCAAATAAACTGTCGGAAATTCCAGTATCTCCAAGACGTGCTTGGAAGCGATTTATTCTTTTTGCTTTCGGTGTTTCCGTGACACTTTTCAGCATTATTTTTAATGACGCTGTGTTACCAGAGATCACTTTCGGTGGATAACACAATATTTATGGAGAAACCAACAGCTAAATCTGGTTATCGTTGACGTTGCTTATAAAATATACATAGCAATCAAGATACTGACCATGGCAGTAAATTGAAAATATATTGAAAACATAAAGCATTTTTTCAATTTATTAGTAATATAAAAAAATATTCGGGCATTTTTTTCCCCCTTGTTAAAAAGAAAGATATAGAAGCTGTTGTAAGGAAATCTGCAGTAGTGTTGGTCCAAATGCCGGCATGGTGTGGAGGGCGAGTGGTGTGCTGGGGTTTATGGGCTTTCGCGTAGCAAGCAGCCTGCTCTGGGCACGCTACGGCAGCGCCTGGGGCACAGTCCCATCTGCCGAAGGGCTCGTGGAGGGAGCTCAGCCTGACGCCGATGCTGACTCAGCATTATCACTGACTGCTCTGGCCCTAGGGGGTCCTGGGAGCGGGTTTAGGAGCTACTGGAGGGCTGGTGGCTTTGCAGTGATGGCATTAAAATACGTGACTCTCCTCGGCTGGCTGCAGCTCCCGGTGCTGGGACAGGTCACCCCTTCTGTCCCCACAGCACAGTTTGGGCATGTTGTTGAAGGGTCAGCCCCGGCAACTGCTGGGTAAGTGTAAAAATATTAATAAGGCTGCCGCAGATCGCCCTAAAATGGGAATTTACGGCGGTAGTCAAAGCTAATGTTTTGGATCAATGCAACATCCCTTCTCAGAATGAAAAAATACATTAAACAGACCATCATACGGAGGGTATGTAACCAAATCAATCATATTTATTGCATTTAATCAAAACTTGATTCGGTTAAATTTATTCCATATGATAGCCGCGCGCTTTGCGTGATGCGCACCTAGCTGAGGCTGCTGGCGCGGCTCGGTGAGCTCTGCACTGGAGGGCTCAACCCTGGTGTCATTACACCTTAATAAGATTAGGGGTATTAATTTGCATACGATGCTCTAAGCAACAGGTGGGGCGGGGGTGTGTGTATATATACTCAGGGAAATGATCACAGGGGCTTTACTGCCAATGAATAATATGTATTTAATAACCAGTATAGTTCCTGCTCCCTCTGCACTGCCCTGTTTGCTTGCTGCTGGTGAGAAGCGCTGCTGTGTGCCGGCCTCGCACCGAACAGCCACCCGGCACGCGTGGTCTAGCAGGTAGGTGCAATGGGGCAAAACCTGCCGAAAACCCCAGTGGGACCTTCCCGTGCCAGTGCATGCCCCCTGCCCCATGCCATCCCTGCCCTGGCATGGCCTGAGCTGCTTTCAGGTCCACCGCTAATCGAATCCACCCATCCTGGGCAGAGATGTCCATGCCTTTGGGAAGGCTCTTGCCACCCTCCCGGAGGAGCAGGTCCTTGGGAGCAAGGGGTGCTTCACCTCCCCTGCCTGCCCGCACCCGCCGGTTCCCATCCTGGAAGGATTTGATCACACAAACCTTCCTTCTCCTTCTGGAAGTTAAATATTAGAATTCTTCCTAGCTGCATATATAATTTACTACATTAATCTTCCCTTAAAACATGCTCCTTCCACAAAGCCCCTCTGTATTGATCCAACAAAGACAATTATATATTATGGGGGGAGGGGGAAACAGCTGAAATATTTGAGATTGGCCCTTCAGCAGGATTTATGACATGTCTGAACTATAGTGTCTGCCTATTTTTTATTCTAAGCCTCTATGACAGGGGTCATGTCTTCCTCCATATACTGTACAGCGCTGTGCGCTCCGATGGGGCTATATTAAATACTCAGGATGATTAATCACACTGTATAAATAACACCCTTCTGTTGTGTTTGGAGGCGTGCGCGCCTGCCTACGTCAGCGGTACCTCTGTTCCGCACAGCCGGCGCGCCGGCTCCAGCGACAGGTACTGCTGCCCCGTGCACACGGCAGTTGGAGGGACCCGGGTACCGTGGTCTGACTCTGCAGTGCTCCTTGGTGTGTGCAGGGGGCTGGTCTGGAGACCCCCAGCGTCCTTTCCAACCCAGATTCCTTCTGGCTTTCTGTTTTTTCCCAGCCCAGTCAGTTGCAGCGACCTTTGCCAGCGGGATGCAGTCCCGGGCCATCCCCCGAAGGAGATGCAGAGCAGGAGCCCAGGGACTTTGCTGGTACCCTGCCTCGGGGCGCAGAGCCCCAGGTTGCGAGGGCGCAGGGTGGGTGCCCTTTAGGAGGGGGATCACGTTCTGTCTCCATCCGTACTCCAAAATAAGGAGGCAAAGCAGATGAGTCGAGAGCGTCTGCGGGCCTGACTGTGTAGGGAATGAGAAAATAATGAATGACCAGGATCGACTGTTTGTAAAAGTGCGTGAGATTAATGAGCAAAGGCTTCTCCATAACACAGAAGGCATGAAATCAATCCCGCGCTCTGAGAATAATGAGGGAATCAATAGGATTACGAGGTTAAGGCTGGAGTAAACCTGAATGACAGCTGCAAAATAAATTTTATTTGGAGGACGTGGCTGGGGTTAAATGAAACATAATAAATAATGTAAAGCATTTAAGGGGTGGGGAAATGGTCCAGAGATGTAAGGAAGAACAGAAGGCCCCACAGTCGCTAAATCTGTCCAGTTCATATCCACGGCGTGTTTTCTCAGGCATGTGATGAGGGTGACGCGCGCCGTGCCTGCGGCTGGGCGAGTGGCACTGCGGGGTTGTGCCCTCTCCCCTCGCTGTGTGGGACAGGGATGGGAGCGGGACGGTGGCAGCGGTGCCGCTGGGAGCTCGGCCTGCAGCTGCAGCACCGGAACAGGACAGCGATGCGCATGTGTGAGCGGCGTAACGCAGCCTGGGATGTGTCCAGGCTGCGTCGCATATGAGCTGCACGTTTGTGCATCCCTTTCGCCCTGTGCTTCTCTCCTGGGGTCTGACTGAAAAAAAATCCGATGTTGCTGCCATCCCTTTCCCACTGGTTATAGAGCTCCTGGAGACCTGCCGCTGGGCATGGAGACCTCCCTCTGCAGAGACCACAGCTGCACCCGGGGCTCACGCGTACCCCCACGGGCGCATCCACTGTGCTTGCGGGGACGTGGACCCTTTGGGCAGCGTGCACCTGGGGCCGCTCCACCTTTGCACCCATGGTGGGCATGTCCCGCTCTGCTCTGTGCTCCTCCAGGCACGGGGTGACAGGGAGCCATGGGGCTGTGGCTGGAGGGGTTCGGCGTCCTGCTGACCTTGGCTTTGAGGGTAAAGGCTGTGCAGGTGGGTGTAGGGCTGGGCTTTTGGGTGCTCGGCACCTTCTCCTCTGTGGCTTTGGTTAGGATGTTTGTGGAAGAGCTTGGCATCGAGTCTGCTGCTCTCCAAGAGCTCAGTGACTTCTAACGCCTCAGTGAAAACTGAGCTGCTCTGAAGAAGTGGCCCTAGGGGTGGGTGCCAAACCGGGCTGAACCCTGACGCTGTACCAGTTGCACTGATTTTTCTAACGTGATTAACTCCTGGCCCTGCTCCTCCCTCCTAGGCGTTCTCGGGGAAGGAGCTCTGGAGTTCCCAGGATGTGCTCGATGCTTCAGAGGCAGAGCCCAGCCCAGAGAGACGTCGGCCGCTTCTGCTCCCAAGGAAACACATTTCCCGCTCCAAGTGGGGATGAGACAGCAGAGATTTTGCTCTTGAATCTCCGTGTAAGAAGCCTCCTGCTTCCTTCTGGAGCCAGTCCCAAGCGAGCCCGCAGACCACCGCTTGCCCCGGATGCTTTTCCGTCAGGTTACCCTGCGCCGCGAGGGCTTGTCCTCCCGGAGCAGACCGTGCGTGTGCGGCTCAACCCTGCTAATAAAGGCTGCATGTGTTTTTCCAGTCATTAAGTGTATGACTAATAGAGCTGTCCTGGCTGCATAATGCACGCTGACAACGAGGAGCCTCAGGGGAGGGGAACAGAAACAGAGGAGTAAGAAAAAAAATGGCTTAAATTTATCCCCCGCCCAGTGAATGTGTTTTTGCTGTGGGTGTTACGTCCCCGCCATGCTGGGGTGGGGAGCCGAGAGTTGCCTCCTGCTGCCCTTCCCCTTGAAGCTGCCTGCAGCTCTGTGTGTCCGTCTGTCCGTCCCAGGCCATTTGCTGCAGCACAGTGGCACTCTGTGCTGTGATCTGCCCCTGTGCCGGGGATGCCGTGGGCTCGTCCCCATGGGTGATGCCATCCTGGCCCCGCCGTGTGTTCACTTCGGCCCCGGTGTCACCAGCACGGGCTGTTAGTGGCAACGCTGGCTGTCGGTAGTTTATCCCACCGCCACGTGCTGAGGAAGGGTTTGCAAACCTCTGCGTGCACAGGCAGGTCCCTGCTGCCCGTGCATCGCTGTGTGCCCCTGCACGTGCAAGCCTGGTCCAGGGCAGCACCTCCCCACCGGGGTCCTGCAGACCCACCTGCCTCCCACATGAGACCTCTCTGCAACAGGATGCAGAAAAATGCCTTCAAGTTTCCTTTTAATAGCTCCTGTAAATCTTATTTTATGCTACAGCCAAAGACACGTTTATTATTGTCATAAAGGAGGAAGAACTGGTGAGTCCCCAGCTGGCCCCAGACCTGGTGACTCGGGAAGAGCAGAGCAGCAGGTCGAGGGCCACGGTTATCCCTCGCCATTTGGCACATTTGGGGGCTCATCAGTGACACCAGGTGAAAACCTCCAGCTGCTCGTGGGGCACAGTCCCCCATGCCTGGAGTGGGCTTGAGGAGCTGAGGGGCTCTGGGTGCAGCACCGGGAGCTGTGGGTCAGGGCTCCGGGACTGGGCTGGGGATGCCCATCTCCAAGTGCCCGGGCACTGGTTTTGCTCCAGCACCTTCTGTGCTATAGGAAGCCATGCAGGTTGATTTTTTTTTTAAATGATTTTATTTAATATTTTTAAACAATTGCACAGGCAATCTCTATCCCAAATCCCAGCCCAGAGGTCAGCTGAGAATTGGCCCTGCACCTGCAACCTGAAACCAGCACTGCCTGGCTGGCGAGCCTCACGCTGCGCCGCTAATTGAAGGGTTGGGGGGGTTGTTTTTCTTTTCTATTTTATTTTGAGACGCTGTTTTGAAGAGCGTGGCCAAGAATGGGGATTTCATACGATAAACAGAAAAGCTGTTCTGAAGTTATTTATTGGTTCTGTTTTCCAGCACGTGGACTAGTATTGATTTATTTTGCAGTGTCTCTAGAGGCTTCTTCAAGGTTAAAATGTAGACATCGCATGTTAGGCTGGACTAAATGCTGGCAGGAAAACACATTTGGCTCTTTTAATTGGAAAAACATACTCCTTTTATCACCCTGAGGCCAAGACTCTACCACAGCAGCACAGGGAGGGCAGAGGAACGTGTGCAAGCGGGAGATGCTCTGGTTCATGCCTGCTTGGGGGATTCGGTGGGAGCACAGAGACCTCCACAACTGCAGCCAGCTCTGGGGTCCCACTGGGCCCTGAGAGCGGTTCCCTGGGGTCTGTGGGGGCTGGCGGCCATCCTGGGTCGGGAGCTTTGGTCTGAGCCTCCTGCTAAAGAAACCTGGGCTGAGCTTAGGAGTTGTCATGGCCAAGCTTGGTGCCGGCTCCATTTTTGCCGCTGTGAGCTCATCCCAGTCACCTCTGAGGAGGGGGACTGGGCTCCCGCAGCCCAGCGGGGATGGCTCGGTGCTGATCCCCAGCAGCCGATGGCAGAGGCTCATCCCAAGCAGAGATGCTGTGCGTTGAGGGCAGGAGAGACCCACACGTGCCCACCTTAAATCCCACTACCCTGTTTTCAGTCCATACAGTTGCAATTATTCATCTGGAGAAGATGATGGGAAGAGAGTTCTTCATCCCCAAGAAGAACTTGACAGCCCCTTACATCCTCAAAGTGCTTTCCAGCCCCTGTGCTGGTTGTGCTCCTTTCTTTGGCAGGTGAAGGGACTTGCCCCGGGCCATCGAAGGAGGCAGTGTCAGAGACAGGATGGCTGCTGCTGCCGCTGGTCCCCCTTCTCCGTCACTCCCGAGCCGGTGGTGAGCGCGTGCGGCCGGGGCGGAGGTGAGGAGCTCTGCTGAGAAGGTACGAGCTGAGGTTTAGAAATCATGATGTGTGAATTGAAATGGGAAGCAACGGATCTCGGGAATCACCGCAACTGCTACAAGGTGTTCCTGAAGCTGTCAGCAAGCCATCTGCCCGCTCGCCCTAGGTAAACACCGCGCCGCGGCCGCCGCGGCCAGCCCTCCTTGGAAAGCTGCGAAGCAGAGGGGTCCCATGGGGTGAACCCCTCCGGGGCGGCAGCGGGGTCCCGGGTGGGAACGGGAGGAAAAGGGCCCTGGCACGTGGGTGTGCGGAGGGAGCTGTGCCGCTTTGCTCGTGTTGGGGCTCTGGAGCGAAGCCCTGGCTGCTGCGCTCGCTCCTCGTAACTCATCCCAGGGACACCCGCGGTGGGGAGGCAGCGGGCAACCGCGCAAGGGCCGCCGGCCCCGGCACGCAATTTATGGCTCTGGGGGAAAAATAGCAGCCGGTTTGGGAGCAGAGCAGTGTGCAGGAGGAGCACGGCCGGGGTCAGGCTGCTGCCCGGTTTCACTTACTCGGAGCTCGTTATTCAAGCGCTGACCCTGCCTGTCGCTCCCCGGCGCACGCTGCAGCCACCCCGGCTGCACGGCGAATGCAGCGGGGAAGGCGAGGAGCAGCAGGGCATGGCTTGGTGCTGCGAGGTGGGAAGCCTGCCATGCTCCAGTCCGGCTGCACATCACAGCTCCCAGCACAGTTTGGGCAGTGGGGATGTCACCCCCTGCCATGGGGACGTCTGGGCCACTGATGTCCTTCGACATCAAGCACCAGCATGCACCGGTGCTCACAAGGAGCTGGTTTGGAGGCCACATGAAGCAGCGAAATGGCCACGGGCTGGCTCCATCTGCAGCCCTGACATGACAAGGCAGGCAGGCAGCCCTGAAACGGCCAATTGAAAAAAGCTGGGTGACCTGGGATGACACGGGCGGCCGGTGAGTCAGTACAGCCCCAGAAATGTGCCCAATGGGTCGGGACCGCAGCGTCTCTGCCAGCCTCAGGGGTGGGAGTGGGAGGAAGGGCCGTGGCTGAGACAAACCCGGCACGGGGGTGGCTGCTTGTGCTTCCCCGCAGGGTTGGGGTGCAGCCCCGGCTGGTGCCCCCAGCCCTGCGCCCTGCTCAGGACTGCTAGTCATGTCATGCCTCAGTTTCCCCTCTGCGCAGGGGACAGCGGTGCCCCTGTCCCTGGGTCCCCAGGATGGTGCGCTGCCCTTTGGTAAGTTCTGGGGCAGAGTGAGCTGAAGAAGAGCAGAACTGGGAAAGAACAAGTATTTTTGCAAAACTGGGCAAATGAGTGCAAAGCTCCATCCGTGCCCAGCACAGCCGTGCAGGGAGGAGTACGGAGGGTTGCAATTTCGGGGCTGAGCCCCCTCACCGAGAACATCGGGGTCTGCATTAGCCCAAGGGTCCCCGCGGTGCCAGCCAGCGCTCTCAGTCCTCCTGCTCACTCGCAATTCAAAATAAATACAGGGAGCGAACATGACCTTGAATGTATAGTCTAAAGCTTTTAAAACTCTCTAATTCTTTTAACTTCCCCCTCATCTATCCTCTGCACCAGCCTCCTCATTTCTCTTTCTCTACAGTAAACTTATACCCTTTCTAAAGTGCCCAGGGAAGATGCCGTAGATGAAATGTTGCTTTAGCTTAATTTCCTATTGCTAACATATGCTTTAATTACTGTCATTTGCTTTGATTTGCTGCCAGCATGCCAGTGCAGCACTTCCTTCGTTTCCCAACCTTTACCATAACCTTGTGGGAATGAGTATCAGGTGTTCCCAGCTAATTTCATCTGTTTCAGGGCGTTTATCTTCAGCTCCGTGGCTTTTCTGTGCTGTGTTGGTGGCACCAGCCTAGAGGCGAAAGCACAGGTCCTCCTTTGCTGTTAAGAGCTGAGTATGTGTGGTACGCAGAGAAGGGTGCTTGTATGCAAAGTGCTGACCAACATTTCTTATCTATTTTTTACTTTTTTTACACTTCCTAGAGCTGAAGGTTCAATCCAGAGCGGTAAGGAACATGGCAAAGCAGCAGAGCGGAGGGACGGGACCCCCTGCTCCTGGTTTCTCTGTGTTGGGATCAGAGAGGTGTCCCTGCTGCCAGCCTGGGTGCATGGTCGTGGTGGTGGGGTGGTGGCTGGGGACCGGGGCAGAGACCCTTTTGCCCCCTTCCTGGAGCTGGCTCCCAGCTAAGTGTGGGGGATGGCAGGGGCAGAAGCCACTGGGCTCCCTCCATAGCAGTGGTTGTGCTGAAGCTGGGTGGTGCAAACCTCCTCCAGCAACGGGGCTCCCTGGGCGGGAGCAGCATCTCCTGCTGCCCCCACTGCTCCTGCTTCTCCCCAGATTTCATCCTGTGGGTTTATGACAGGTGCAGATCGACCCAGAGGACTGAGAAGCCCTGTTTCCATCCCTCTTGCTGTTCCCACCGCATGCTGAGACGTGTGTGCCCACACCGTTCAACGCGGCTGCGGATGCACGATGCCCTCCCTCCAGCTGGAGCTGCCCCGGATTCCCTGCACTGCCAGGTCGGTGCCCTGAGCTGCTCTGTGAGAAGGAAATCTGCTGATTTGGGGGATCTTTTTCCTTCTGTTCTCCTCATGGAGCCAGCTTGGTCTGAAAAACAGCACCATTAAGCCCCCCATCACTTTCTGCAACTGGCATGCTTGAAAGCAGCTCCCTGCACAGCGGAGCTCGGAGGAATATTTAGCAATTGTCTATTCTGGCCCCAAATCACTGGCACTTGCATACAGCAGGCCTGAAATGGCCCCTTTCCCAGACAGCTCCTTAAGCAAGGTTTTCCTGTCTCTTTATTTAATGAATCTCAGCCATCCTTTCTCTCCTCGCTGGAGCAAGGGGCAGATGCAGGAGAGGGAGCGTGCTCTGCTCCAGCACTTTTATCTCTCCCCTCTCTCCAGTTTCCCCCTTTCTACCTGCAGCGTTTGGGGTTCCACGGCAAGTCATGTCCCACAAGGAGGAAATTCCCAGCTTCTGGGCCCCATCCCAGTTGGCTATCATTTCTCTTCCCGTTTGCTCCTATTGAGAACCCCCACAGGAATAGGACCGTGATGCCTTTTGCAGCTCCCCCCCTTACTGCGAGGGCAAAGCCACCCCGAAGGCTGCGCCCTGTTTTCGGAGCAACCCGGCTCGCTGGGCGAGGAGGAAAATGCCCAAAATGGAGAGCGGCATTTGTCCCAGGCCGGGCCCTGCCCGGCTGCAGCCCGAGGAATGTGTTTCATTGCTGCATCCTGGGAGCGGGACGGAGGCGTGGGAGGGATGTGCCTGAGCAGGGAGCGAGCTGCCGCATCCCGGAGGGCGGCTGGCGATGCGGGGTGGCTTGCTGGGGAGCGGAGTTACTGGGAGCAACACCCGGCCTGAGGCTTTGCCTCTTTACAGGAGATGCATGGCAGAAATCCCATCCCTCTGATGGCAGAGGGGTGAGATGGTGAATTTTGATGGGCTTTGCCGACCTGCTTCCTAGGAGCAACATTTTATTCCCCCTTCCCTCCCTCGCTCCCTGCCACCAGCTCCCCAGCAGCTCTGCAGCCTGGTGGGGCCAGGGCTGGCCCCGCAGCTGCTTCCCCCTCATCTGTGGGGCAGAACCCTGAGGCCATCGTGCTGCCCTGCAAAGCAAAACCCCTCCCCGAGGCGGCCCCTTCCCACCGCCTCCTGCTCCCCAGACCCCCGAGCAGCTCCCTTCCTCCCCGCTCTCATCTGCCTCTCACCTCGCCTTCCTCCATCCCGTCTGGCCGCCTCCTCACCGGCAGCTCCACATCCGGACACGTGTTGGTGCCTCTCCGCTCCGGCCCGTGAGCCCCTACGCTTGGAGGACGGCTGCTTGCGCTGCTCATCGCTCCCCTCCACCCTTCTACGGCACAGCTGCCTTCCCGTGCCCCGAAAACCTCACGCCCCTTAAATCTGCTCTGGGTGATTTAGCCAGGACGCGGCACAGGACCGACCCCCAGGAGCAGGATGCACGGCTATTGCAGGCATCTGGCGAGTGTTTAAATCCCCAGGGTCCCCATTTGCTCCTGGCTTAGTGTTTCCCCTGAGCCCAAAAGAAGGGGTGTCCCTCCGCCCGCAGCTACAGCGCCGAGCCCGGCTGTGACCCGCTGCCGTGCTGCGGGCTCTGGCCCCAGCCCGGGGAGAAGGAGGAGGTTTCCCTCTGGGCAGCACCATGGTGGAAAGGGACTGGCTGAGAAGAGCTGCAGCCTCTGGCAGGGAGCGAGGGCTTGTGTGCGCCGGCCTGGGAGGTGGTGGCTTTACTGGTGGCTGAGATGGTGCTTTTGCCTAAATAGCAACTGGGACACTAAGGTAAACAGCAGGACTGTGGGCTGCAGCCCCCATGCCGAAGCACGGTGGGGCTCACTGGGCACTGCTGGTACTCGCTTGTGTGTTGCTGTGCTGCCTTGCTCAGGCCGTTGTTCAGCGGGGTCTGTCCCAGAGGTGAGGGTCCACGTTGGGGTGTAACATTTAAATGGAGATGTTTGACCCGACCGGCCCTGGCTGCTGTGGCAAAGCAGCGTGTTGTGCCACGTCGGGGGCTCGGACGAGGTCTGCTCCCAGCTCCAGGGCAGAGACAATGCGGGCAGCTGGCTGCCTTCATCCCTCCCGCTGGGACTTTCTCACCCAGACCATCACCTTCCTCTTCACCCCGGAGAACAGCGATTTCCCACAGCAGTAACCTCCTCCTCATCCCCAGCACAAATTAAATAATCGCTTCGGGCAGGGCTCGCCCGAGCCCCTCGTCCCTTGCACGGTGACGTGTGGATGATGCCAAGTACGCCGTGCAGAGCAGCAGCGCGTCGCTCTGAGCGCGCTGCGCCGGTTTTGCAATACCTTGAGGCAGTTTCTTGCTCTGATGCAAGGCTGCTGAGACAAGCCTCTCCTCTTTTCTTCCCGCCTGGTGAGAAGTGACTTGCAGTGTTGTCGCTTGGTGGATTTATGTGCTTCTCGGTTTCGCTCATTGCCCATGTGCTCCAGAGCCGCTTACCCAGGAGCTTCCATCCATCCTCCTCCAGCTCGGCCAAGGTCCCCGCAGGGTGCTGAGCTGCCCGGGGGCTGCTCTTCCTTCTCTTCGGCTGCCACCCCGACCCATGCCACTGCCCAAGTCCCTTCTCTCCCAAGTTGTCCTCCAGGCCTCGGCCAAGGTCACCGGGCGGTGCCAGTGACCATGGCATGTCTAACTGGGGGCTTGTGCGACCAGAGGTGCTGACCCACTGACCTGCCGTGAACGGAGCGGTGATGGCAGGGCCTGCGCTGGCCCCGTCCCGGCAGCACCGTTTTGGCTTGGTGCAGGGAGCAGAGCGGAGCTGCCGTGGCGCTGGAGGCCGGGCTGCGTAAAAATCTCAATGCGCTTGAGCGCTAGGCATTGTTCTGCTTTTATTTTTTAAAACCATTATTTCCATTTCGGCAGGGCCCTGTTTGCCTGCTGCCATGCTCCGGCACGCTGCAGCTTTAGGGCTTTTTTTCATTAAAAACCAAAAAAGTAATTGCAAAGCAGATGGAG
>Ga0065711_1036537_pt1 | contig 20882 bp, 13 predicted proteins | sample Hoacrofraction12_FD_59098 | JGI IMG/M metagenome (GOLD analysis project Ga0065711, IMG submission 59098) | Hoatzin crop microbial communities from Cojedes, Venezuela - Epithelial fraction 12 v2 (version 2) | ecosystem: Host-associated > Birds > Digestive system > Esophagus > Crop | place...
CCTCAGAGGGAAGAAGTTCTTCCTCATGTTCAGACGGAACTTCCTCTGCTTCAGTTTGTGCCCATTGCCCCTTGTCCTGTCACTGGGCACCACTGAAAAGAGTCTGGCCCCATCCTCCTGACACCCACCCCTGAGATATTTGTAGACATTTCTAAGGTCCCCTCTCAGCCTTCTCTTCTTCAGGCTGAACAAGCCCAGCCCCTCAGCCTTTCCTTGTAGGAGAGATGTTCCAGTCCCCTCACCATCCTTGTAGCCCTCCGCTGGACTCTCAATATTTAGAAGATGTTTGTGCAAAAAAGAGTAGACAATCTGCAACCAGTTGCTAACTAAAGCAGTGTCATTAGTAGTTAGTTCCCAGAGGGCAACATAAGTATGTACAGGTTATGCCATGTGCCGTACATCAGTTCCCTAGGATGTCAGCACAGTGGAGAACCCACACTGGGGTGAGACCAGGCACGTGAACCTGTACGAAGCTCCACTCTGTGCATTCATAGGCAACATCTGTGGTGCACTGATTTTACCTGTGTCCACGGAAAGTTGCAGTTCTGGTATCTGGTGGGTTTTTGTGACACTGAGGAAAAAATCATTCCAAGCGTTTTACTCGGTCTGTCCAATAGTAAAGAGTAGGTTCAAATCCTTCAGACTGGTGGGACGTGAGGTAAAAATGTTGTGTACAAGAGAGCATCTGAACTTGCCAAAGAGTTACCTTCCACGGGGTCATGTTTCAGCACTCCAAAATCTGTGCGCTGCGGGGAAGGGGACAGGAGGAAGAGATCCTGTTTGTGAGTCCTCCCCTTACGGAGTCAGAGTCCCCACAGCCACCCACCAGGCAGCCTTACTGACCCCTGGTAGCACAGACCTAGGCACTGAGAGAGTTTGGGACCTACAGGATGAGGCAGCAGCTACGTCGTGGTTATGAAGTCATGACAGTACCTAAAACGTGAGCTTGGCAGTCACAGCAGGATTCTGGCATCCTCTGCTAAGAGAACAACCAGGTATCTCTGACGCGGTGAACAAATCAAGAACCAGAAGGCTAAAAAAACAAATCTATCATTTTGTGACTTGCAGCATGTAAGGAGCTGAAAGCAATTGGAGTTCCTGCTTGTCTTCTGTCATGGCCAAAGATAAATTGACCGGAGTTCGGTGACGTGCTGCTGTCTGGGGAAAAGCAATGTGTCTCACACAAGAGGGCAGGTGGTAGGGAGCACACGACTCCAGCGCTGAACGAATGGCAGGAAAATATGCCCTCCCTACCCTCCCTAAACGTCTTAAAATGGATTGTGAACAGATAGCAGCAAGTCAAAGATACCCAGCCCCTCACCTCCACCCCAGCACAAATACTTCCTTGGAAACACTCCGGAAAACCCCAGCACATTCAAACTTGAGGCTAAAAAAAGCAGAAAAATGCAACATCCGAAGTTGCCTAGAAGTTTGTGAAATCTGATTTAAACAAGCTCAAGCTGACACAGGTTTCTCAGCTTTTCGTGACCAAGCTTTGCTTTGGAGTTAGTCACAAACAAGAACATTAGGGAGAGGTATGGGATCTACAGGGTCAGACCCCAGTGAGTTAAAAAAGAAACCACAGCAGCTGGCAAAGGTACCAGCAACCAGGAAACACCGGGCAAGAAGCCAACACAGCGAGGGAGAAAGAACAAGAAATTGCCTGCGTATGCGTGTAAGAACACTTTCTGCTTTAGGTGTGAGTGTTCTCAAATCACCACAGCAAAATGCTGCGCACGGTCACATTGGGAAAGTTTTGCTGAAGAGCCATTTTGTAACGTTATGTGGAGCCCTCACATCCACCCAAAGGGCAGTGTAGACTGCTCCGTGTGTCTCATCTGCTTGGTTCCTTATTCCCCAACTACTTTTCTTTGTTCCTATCCAGCACGGGCCTTGCATCAACACTTTAAAAATCTTTTTGACAAACATAATTCTTGTTGTTTTCTATCCAAAAACACAGCAAAGCCGCCTTAAAGTGGGCCAAATAAGGGCAAATATGCCCAGATCTGACCCAAGGCTGTTGCTGCCACCAGGAAAAAGAGCTGTGAGTGAGCGAGAGCGGGGTAGGCAGGAGACACTGGCAGCTGGAAGGAGCCAGAGAAAAGGAAGTGGGATAGACAGAAAAAGAAACACTCACTGGCTGGAAAGAGCTTGGGAAGGCGGGGGGGAGGAGTACCCAGGTGCCAAAATATGCAATCGTAACCCCACGTATGAAAATTCACTTTTTTAGCAAGAACGCAGTAAGAATATACGGATGTTTACACGCACACAAATACACTGAATTCCAAATAAACTATTTCCAAGTAAGATTTCTTTTTTACTTCAAATTTCAGCAAATAATCACACTCTATGCACAGACCAAGACTATCTTCTGAAGAGCAAAACATGAGAGTCACATGTACCTTTCTTCGCCAAGAAAGCATTGCCGCCTTCTCAAGGCAACTCTCTTCGATAACGGATTAACCTGCTCCTTTCATTGTGTCCCGATGAAGCAATCAAATAAATGAAGCAGACAGAAAAGAAGGGACACTTTGAGGGGAAGGCTTGGTGTTACGAAGGTCAGTGCTAGAGCAGGTGGTTTTACCTTCTCATCTTGGCACACGTGCCCAGGCTGCCCCAAATGCCGCCACCAAAGCTTTTCAACCTGTGGCTGCTCTGATGCACAGAGCAAAATCAAACTCCGCGAACAGCTCTGCGTGGACTTTCCTCCTTCCCTTTAAAGGCACATAATGGTAAGAAGGGACAAGGGCCAGGGTAAGACAGGCAGAATAGGACCTCCTGTTTGCTTTCTGTTTTGTGTAGAGAATAGCCAGAGCATGGTTCCTAATTGCAACCCCCAGCGTAGCCTGCATAGCCCCATGAAGACTATTTTATCACATCCCTCCCACCTAGTTCATCACAGCTGGACAATCTGCATCCAGAGGACACCAAGACAAAAAAAAAACCCCACCCAAATCATTTAAGCCCCAAAGCCATCCCATGGGGGAAAGTTACAGCCCCATATTGCATGGGGAAATTCAGGTGCTAACAGCACTCCTCACAAGCAGACATACTACTCAGCCAAGCCTGAGCTTCTAAGCTCCGGTGGCTTGGGATGCTTCCGTCACCACCATGTGTCTTCCCAGGGTGCTGCGACCTGATCTAGCCCACAGCCACTGTCATCGAGGTGGCATTTGGTGCTGGTGGCTCCCCTCGTTCAGACGCCACCATACACAGGCAGAGCACGCTACATGCTGCATCTAACTTGACTTTCAAGTAATTCGAACCCCTATCTCTACCTCCTCAGAGGGGGACTCAACCCCCAGAACAGGCACAGAGAGTAGACATTTTTTGCTGAGCCTGCCAATGAACAATTCTGTAGTGGAAAAAATATGATTCTTTGAGCATGACTCATAGCTCGTGAAATTTTGAAAGAAGGGACCCAGATTCTTCAGTCAGTTCTGGTTTGGAACTGACAGCTGTTTGGTGTAAAACATGAATGGAAAGTCCTCCTTTCCAGCTAAATGTCCAACCCTTGATGATGTAACCCTACTTGAAAGCAGTGGATGCATCTTTGGAGCCAAATCAAGACTCCATAAAATTCATTGTAATTGTTTCAAAACAGTCAATTTCTGCCTCAGTTTTCTTGAGTGAGGTACACCATGCCCAGCCCGCAGGTTCTGAAACCTAAACAAAATGACTGAAATACAGGGACAGGGGGAAATAAAGAAATCACAAAGCTGATTTTTTTTTCTTAGAAATGTATTTTGTAAGAAAACAATATTAACATAAAAAAGAAATGTTTATTATACAGTATAAAATAATTGCTTGAATTCAATTCAGTTCCTTACAAAAAGAAAAAAAAGCCTGAGGATTTGTACGAAGCCTCAATTCCTACAAGTTTGTACTTTGCCTTCTGTGATTCCTACTGCATGAAGGAGCAGCTTTTCCCCACATCACCCTTAGAGCACCCAGACAAACTCCGAAAACCTCCCTCACCCCTTCCCCAACAGGTTGCTGTTCCCTGCCCGGAGGTGCTCTAAACATCACCCACAGCATTTGCAGCTTCCTTCTACGCCCCCCACACCCACCCTCAGGTTCCACCCACCCACCTCTTCTGTGGCCAAGCAACTATACAAGCGACACCACACGCTGCAGCTAGCTAGGAGCCTCTCTGTTACTATTTTGTTGGCTAATATGAACAGTGGCCAGCCACTGACAAATAAGGCATAATGGCTGAGTTGTTCTCAGCTGTCTGTTGTCACCAAACCTGCACTAGTATCTCTCGACACTGCCAATCACCCACCAAACCTGGCAGACGCGGGCAGAGTTTTCGAAGGGGAGACGAGGACAGGCAATGCAGTGACAAAAGCTTCACTTTTTTCAGGAAGCTAAGCTAAAGAAGTCATTACTCAATTGCAGAATATACAACTTGCAGGTTTTGTTGTAGGAAAATATGCCTGTTCAGTAACTATAAATACCCCTAATACATTTCTGTGGCTTATTAAGTCTTAATTTTTTTCAAAAATAATTTTTTTAGCTAATACCAGCTTTGTAATGTCAATTACCCCCCAGGTTTGAAAGGTACCCAGTGACCAGCATTCTGGTGTAATTATTCATGACATTGGTGTGATTGCTCCCTCCCACCCCAAGAATACTGACAAATTTAACACAAATCTATTAAGTTAAAAAGAACAACGATATATATTACATTTGCTAATTGCAAACAACCTCTTTTAGCTGCAATTTTTCCCATTGGGATTAAAAAGTGCACCAGTTTAACATGTCTGTACATTAAAAACAGTTTAAAACATTAAATATACAAACAGCAAGAGATTTTAAATATTTTGTATCAAATACTATAGGACAACATAATTTACTTTTTTTTACACAAAACATTACACCTGAAATATAACTTTAGATATTACAGAATATAAAAATACATACTTTTTGTCTAAAAAACGTCTTTGCAGGTTCTGGCACAACGTAATACTTTAAAGGCACACCGTGTTTTGGCAGTGTATTTGCAATTAACTGCGCAACAATAATAAAAATGACCTGTAATTAACTTTTAGAACCGCAAGGCCAGACGATCTCCCTTCTTCCTGGAACAGCCCTTTTAAGCCAGCAAAAACTTAAGTTGAAGCGTTCAGGTGTTCTGCAACTCATTTCTGCCGCAGCCTGAGCTCTCCAACACTAATCCAGCAAAGCAAGAGCAGGCTTAACTAAGCATGTGAAAAGCCACATCAAATGCAATGGGATTAGTCATACTTTCACAATCTGCCATCTTGGGGTCAGAACGCTCAACCCCGAGCAAAACTGAGCCATAAATGCAAGCCTGGAGCCAAGTTCTGTCCTGCCCTACGTTGGCGCCGAAACTAGTAAGGGTAGCACAGGTTCAGAAGCCAGGGCAGAACTTGGAAACAGAAGTTCGATAATACTAATTGCTCTGATCTCAACTACACCAACGTAAAAGTCGTAATGACTCTGGTGAAGCCAGTGGAGGAGACATACGAAGTAAAACTGCTATAAGACTGAGTCGGGAGAACTATGCAATTTTGCCCTTCCGTGCATTTGTGGGACTCCCTCTGGAGTCAGCACAGGGCAAAAACGTGTCTTTAGAGATATATGGCTTATACAGACGCAACTGGGTGGCTAAAGATTTTTGGTTCTGTCTTCAAGTTGTTTCTGGAACACTAAAACCCCAAACAATTTTCAGCACACTAAAGAAATATTCAGTCTAAATCCCTTACTTTAAACGCCCCAAAATAAGTTGCCTCTTGTGATGAATCCAGGAGCAATGGGTTTGATACCTGGATACTTATCATTTCACCAGATTTTAATTTAAAAAACCCTCCTACATGGACAGAATAAAAATGAAATTCTGAATTCCCTGACCAGTATTTGGTGCTTCCTCCCTTCATCAACACATCAGAGCGCCTTATTTTAAGGTTTGTCTTTGTCATATACACCATCAGCTGAAGCCCTCTTTTAGTCAGGTTTCCTGAAGTTTCATGATGTCTAAAACAGATGTTGGCATAAAGGTAGTAAAATCCGTCTTGATTAACAATTAGCTTTCCATCACTGAATGTCATATTTGATAAGTTTGCCTGGCCTTTGTCATGATGCCAGGATGTGAGGTTCACTTTGCGCGTTCCTGAAGAGAGGGGAGAAAAAAAAATAATTATTTATAAACATTTAACAAAACTCAACATTTCGAAAGCAATCCCCAGCTTTCTAGAATCAATAGCAACTACCATTATATAGGCTCAAGTGAATATTGGACAATTATGACAAAAAAATCATTAAAAATTTCCTTTTTTCATCATGTATTGCCATATTTGGCTTGCTATTTATAACTGTCTGCCCCTCCACCAGAACAGCTGCTGGGCCGCGGTACACAACATTTACGTGGCCAATAGCCTGATGACGCTAAGCAATCGCGCAACAAGCTCTGTATAGAAATTGCATTCCACCTAAAACTCTACTCAAGTAACAAATACTTGAGAGGAATTTGAAAAGAAAGGTTGCTAATGAAAAAACAGCAAATCTTGTTATCAGTCTTTCACCTGTAAGTGTCTGCAAAGCATAACAACAAAATCTGAAAACCAGTTAAACTGTTAATTCCCCAAAGAGAAAGGTTACGAAACCTTCCCGTATTTTATGGTCTTGCAACTGTAATGGTACAAAGGTAAACATATTTTCATTTGAGAACACCAAAAAATAAAAGAGAAAAAATCAGTACAATTGTGCATCTTTAGTACTACACAGTAAGTTGCCTGGAGTTCAGATAGCATTTCAAGTGTTTATGATGCAACAAACCTTTTTATGCAAAAACAAGGTTTAGAATTCACCCAGTCCTTCCATATACCAGAATAAGGCTCCACAATCTGGTTTAGTCATGTCTTGGATGTCAAGAATAGTGGCCCACAGCACAACCCTAACGCATTGATAATTATACAAATACTCACAGCTTGGCAATTAGGGCTACTCGGAAGGTAAACTCTGATTCTTTGTCCAACATTTAGTGGAAAGTCTTGGAAAAAGAACTTTACGAAAGGATGCATGGCTCTTTTTTGCCTTTTTTTTTCCTTTTCTTATTTTTATTTATTTTAAAGTACCTTAAGTTTCAAACTAGAAACAATGAGCTGATATTCCATGCTTGAAGGAGAACTGAAGATCCACAAATTAGGAAAGAAAATTATGATAATATTCTCTGTCTCTCCATAGAGTATCATGTGTATGGGAATCAAAACATATGTATAACAGTTACCAAGTCTGACTACCAAAAAGGACAGATTAATAGAATTAACATATGTAAACAAGCGTTATTGAATTCCTTCTAACAGGTACACGTAAGCCTTTTCAGCTCTGCCTGCATGACGGTGGCCTGGTAAACAGGAAGCTGTCCCTTATCTGTTACCGTGACTGAATGCTCTGTGAAGAGAACGAAAAGGAGCTGAGAGACTGGAGATGTTTTGATTACTTTCTCAGCTCAACACTGTCACTGAAAGCTAACTTCACATATACAAGCAGAAATGTCCCCCAGCAACCCTGGACTGCAAGGCACCTCCTGGGTGTTAGCATCAAGTATCCACATTGCATCATCTCTTGGAAGTTGCAAGCTGGTCAAATCCCAGATGTCATTTCACATAGATCCTGGACATTAGGAAAAGGTTCTTTGGACACTCCGAATAGGTTCTTCATGAAGAGGGTGGTTGGTCACTGGAACAGTCTCCCCAGGGAAGTGGTCACAGCACCAAGCCTGCCAGAGTTCAAGCAGCGTCTGGACAATGTTCTTAAGTCATATGGTTCAGCTTTAGTTGGCCCTGCAAGGAGCAGGGGAGTTGTACTCAGTGATCCTTATGGGTCCTTTCCAACCCAATATATTCTGTGATTCTGCTGCTGAGGGCATGCTAAGAGACAGCCTGGCAGGAGGTCAGACAGGCACCGAGAGCGAGCATTTGAGTCTTCTTCCAAACCTGGTCACATTTGACACTTCAGTTTATTTTTGGTGACACCGTGTTAAGAAGCACCCTGCAACACCAGCCCAGATAGCATTGCGACTGCAGCACGTGTATCACGTAGAGGTTTATCACAGTATTTTCTGTCGAGAAGCATGCCCTGCAGCACACATCCCACAGTCCCTTCCACCTCTCCAGCTTCACCACCATTCTATTATAGCACCCACCTCATCTCACAGCCGCTGCCTGCCAAAACAGAGGAATAGGCAACAGTGGGAGGAAAAGATCCCGCCGAGGCCCATGGGCATGCCCACAGAAGAAACAGCACCGTCCTGAGAAAGTCACACAGGCCCTGACCCTTCCCAATACGCACAAGCCACTAAGACTCTACCATTCAGTGTAATACACTGGGCATCACACAACAGATGAGAGTCGGACATCTTGTCCTCCTAACCACTAGCAATTTTCAGACTAATTCCATTTGTTCCCTCTGAGACACCCACAACAGTGGGTCCACACAGGCACCAGAAGACCTTAAACCTTAGGCTCCCAGTGCATCTAAATGCCTGCCTGGAATATTCAATACCTTCTTCTCCCAACATCAAACCAAAACAACCTATTCCCACCAAAATTTTCACAGCATGTGGCAGGGCCCAGTGCCCTCTCCTCCAAGCATCTATTGAGGCACACGCCAGAACCATCACTCTCACAAGTGTGCTGCGAAAAAGCCCCAGGTATATTTGATTAGTTAAAAAGATGCCTCCTGGATTTGTTTGTGCAGAAAGACGTGAGGGGAAGTAGGGACAGGGGAATTCCAGAGCCATGAGTCTTTCGTAGCTGCCATGGGCAAGCAACTTCTGCATGCGAGAGAAATACTTTAACAGTAGTCCAGAACAAAAAGCTTCTGGTCTTCTTCCACAAAGACTTGAGCAAAGCCCAGGCTGCCAGAGGCAGATCATAAATAGTTGCTCCCCTATGGCTCCAGTACAGCCAGGTAGAAATTAAGTCAAGAAAAATTATGCAGAGAAGCTGTGTTCTGTGCAGTGCCTCAAACTTCTGAAAACCATAAAATAAGAAACCATCTTCGGGACACGAAGATCTGAAGTCTCTTAGCCTGGAATTATTCACCTGCAAGAGATGCCGAGACAGGGGTACCAGAGTACACCTCTGAAGGACTGGGGATAGCTGAGGAAGTTGTAGAACTTCTTGTGCAAAGTGTTAAGTCTGCCAGAAAACTGCCCCAAGGAGGCTGGGCTACCTTCAAGGTGAGGAGCATAGGCAAGAGATCACTGCTTGGATCAGAGGAGAGGCACCTCAGAGACATAGGACAGGAATGTATACGTATGATGGAACAGTAAGGCATGCTGGCATGCTGTGACCAACTGGTGGCACACTGGGTAGTTGCTAGGCAGATTTTATCTAACTGGCAAGTAAATTTTTTAGTTGCCATTCTTCATCAAATAGCAACTTTGAAGAAATCCTTAGTAGGAACACATGATTCTCTGCTGAAGAAGCGGGAAGAGAGAAAATAGGTGCCAGTCGCTTGTAACTGAGATGCTGAGATGGACTCTGGGTGAAGTTTGCTCACACTGTTTTGGTGTTGAGGGGAGTATGCACCATTCATCCACGGTCAGGTAGAGGGACAAGCCAAGAGATGATGGAAGATGACCCTACCTGTTTCGAGCAGGGAATTAGCCTAGATAACTTCTGGAAGTCCCTTCCAGCCTAAACTGTAATACTATGAGAGTATTAACTGAGGCAGATGGGCATCTTGCCATAATTCAGAGCTTCAGAAGACGTATGCCACTGCCAGCAGCACAGCACGAAGATTCATTGGTAGCAGTTATGCCATGCAACCTTTAATGGAAGGAGTGAGCAGGCTCTCAGCGCTTCTGGTGCTAATACATCCAAATCTGAAGACACCGAAACAATCAGTACCCCAAAACACAGGCAGAGGAGAAAACTGGAGCACAGAAGTGCCAAATCAGCTGTCCATATATAAGAAACTCTGAAACATAACACAAGCCATGGGGCAGTCAGTAATGCCGCAATACAGTATCTTCTTTTTACTATTTACTATGGAGCCATGAAAAAAACAGCACAAAGTAAGTCATGTTGACAGAGAAGGAAGGGGTCAGAGAGATAATGAGTAAGATAACCTCCCGGACATGGTAAAAAGCATTAAGAAACACTCAAGATAATACACAGTTTTTCTGGTAACTGAAGACAAATCAAAACAATGTCTTGGATATTTGGAAGCATGAACTAACAGAACCAAGTTTCAATAAAATTAATAAGAAGGAAGATGATGGGAGGGGAACAGAGAAGAAACTAGCTCTGTATTGATAATTTTTTTGCATGCTAGTAGCTTTCAGGTGTAAATATAGCCTGAGGGAAGGACCAAAGCACTGTTTGCTCTGAAAAACTGTTTTGGAGGCAAAGGGCAGCTAAGCCGAACCTGTGGCTGTAAATAGCTCAGAATACTGCAGCATTTCCTTAGACAGCTAAAGGTATCAATTCACATCCCAAACGATATATTTAACATTTATATTTATTTCTGTTTGTGATTTTTCTCCTCTAAACTGTGACTAATTTCTGTAATCAATTTATAAATGAAAATTCACTGTTTTCATTTAAAACCTAGGTAGCATTTATAGTGAGCTCTGGTAAGAAGCAACCAGCAAGCATCCAGCTTTAACCTAAGGCAGCAAACCTAAAAAATACACACAGCAAGCCAAACCACTACGGCTTCTGCAGCCAAATGATGGGTGGGGACACCAAGATCTGGGAAGGGTTATTTTCCCCCCCTCCCTCGCACTCCCCCCAGTTGCAAAAGTCCATTTGGGGCTTGATATTATTGTGAACCAGGTAAAAGGAAAATATTCCCTCACAGACACTGCTCAGTGCCCCTTCATGAAAGGTGTTCAGTGGCAAACTACTTAAAATAAAACCCTGTTTGACAGTGATGAAGACTGATTCCCGCCCCCCCCGACATTGTTTATTTTGGGTCAGAGTGATGACAGTAGAGAACCTTAAAATACTAAGAACAGATCTGTCCAGACTCACAGAGGGCATGAAACAATTTAGACGGATTTCAGACACATAGGGTAAGGAATCAGGGGAAGAAAATAGAAATTGCCATTTGCAGTCAGAGGGAACAGGATGGGAGAGAAAAACTCCTGGCGACCCTCAGGCAAATTCTTCATCCTTTACGCCGTCATTAACCTCCATGCCACCCAGCCAAGCGGGTACTGCCTCATACCAGCGAGCATGATACTAGAATGCCTCACAACCAGCAGATTCAGGGTTCCAGCTACCCATAAGGATGCAGCCCCTTACTGCAGCAGTGCCCACAAGGACCACAGAAGCTGTGCTCATGATTAATATCCTGGCAATGCTCTTCCAAAAGAGGCAGAAGCCGTATGTGCCAGATCAGGGGGGAGTATGTCCAACTCACACTGGTAACAGGCTGATCTGCTCCTAGGAGGAGCAAAGCAGCTTGTCATCACAGGCACTGTATTTCTGAGAATTCCTGCAGCTTGTGCTATTAAAAAAAAAAAAGGGAAGAGAGCAAGCAAGAACAATGCCTCCCTTGCCATTACCCACAGATGTGCCACGTCGCTCCCTAGAAGGTTAATGCAGTGATGCACAACAGTAAAAATTATCAGCTGCTAGCCCTGATAAAAATATAGTCTACAGCAACATCCAGGTAGACAGCAAATAAATTTCCCCACAGGAAAAACTGGATTTCACAGTGCGTGACACTGACATGCTCCACTTCTATAGAGATAAGTGATCTGTCTCTATGATTAGCAAATTAATTGAATCCTTCCAAAGACAAAATGCTAAGACAAGTTTACCAATACTCCATCTTCTACTACTGACCTATGTCAAAAGCCAAAATCTGACTGAAACAGAAGCTTGTCAGTAGGCATCTGAGCTAATAAAAAAGCTTGTAGAAGTTCTGACTGCCATGTGACAAGCTGCTTAAGCTCTCTGCTTATAAAGCTCTGGATCTTAGCCATGCCAAAGCACTTGAGCAGAGAAAGAATCCTATCCCTCCAGGCAAGCTAACCTCTTGTGTACAGAAGTGCTTTGTCTTTAAGTAGAGCAAGTATTATAACGAAGGCTGCTGAAATCTCAGATTTGAAGCCTCAACACAGCATTCCCCTTTGGTTTGGTTACATAAAACAGAAAAGCAATGTACATAGCTCAATCAACAAGTTGTTCAGCACTGCATAATGTATACATCTTCAGAGGAAGACGACAGTGGTGATCAAAGCCCCCTCCTATCTTGCGATCCTCTGACAGCTTCAGAATACTTTGGTTTACTTCTACCACACCAATGATGATTGTTGTGTTGAGAATATAGAGAAATACCTCAACTGACTCTGCCCCATGGCAAAAAAGGAAACAGTACTAAGATATCTTAAATTTGTAAGAACGAATCTTTTCCTCTGGAGAGTGTTCCAAGGCAGACTTGCAGCTTGTTCCCTCACATTGTTCTAGTGAGATTTTCAAAGCCATCCAAAGATACCTGTGGGTAGAGAACAAGCGCTCATGCAAGATAAAAGAACGTATCCTCTTACCACAGGGGCAGGCAAAAGCCACTGGAACATTTTTTCCTCCTACTCAATAGCTCAGAAACATACTGCATCCAAGTCAACACACTGACCAGAAACCCTGTGGCTCAAAGTACAATGCTATGATCTTTGATCTTCCTGCTACTGGGCTAGATGTATGCAGAAAGACCCTTGTGAAGCTTTGGCATGTCTGAACATCAGGAAGGCCCTGGGAGTCCTAATGTGAAAAAGTCTTTACCAGCCCTGCAACATAATAATGAATGGAATACGACAAAATCTTTTCAACATGCCATCCGCAGCAGGGAACACTTGCTATAAATTCAGCCCTAATGCTACGAGAGTGCAATGTACCCACAGAGGGCACAGAACTAGCAGGCAAGTTACACTAATGACATTGGGACTGCAGCTCTAGGTTTTTCAACACCTCAGAATCAAAGATGTGCTTCCTTTATGGCAAGTTCTTACACTGATGGGACACCTGACATGCATGTGTGTTGTGTATTCACGTAAGATTCTCAGCTTGCAGATCCACCCTGAGGATAAATGCTGTGCCACCCAGTACAGATCCAACTACACTTCAGCACACAAAAGGAATGTTGCTGTGAATGTTTGAATAGGTGCATGTAAGACATTCTTGAATTTTACAACAGAAAACAACACATTTCTTCACCTGACAACAGGACAAAAAAAATCTTAGACTCAATGGAAAGGAAATATCTTGCAATCTTCAAGATCTGGATTCTGGCCAATCTTTGTGCTGTTATATCCTTGTATGTATGTGGGTATGCATACATCTATGTGTATGAATACCTACAGCTGGTGTCCAGTGAGTGAAGAACTCCAAATGGGCCCTACTAGCCAAAGAAAAGAAGAAACTTCAGAGGAGAGCATCCAATGCATATCTTCATTCCTCACCTGAAGATAGCACAAAGAGGCAGGCCAAGCCCTCAGAGCTTGATCACAAAAACTGGTCATTTGAAATGGAGGCCATTCAGCACATAACAGAGATGCAAGACACCTGGGGCAAAGGGGAGCTATCCTCCTGTTAACGTTACCCCTCCTGCCCCTGAAGCCCTTTAATTCATCCAATTTATTCTCATTCTCAAAAGCCAATTCTGAAATCCCAGTCTGTTGCTGGTATTGCTGAACTATTTTCATATACTTCACTGTTTAATGTATTGGAAGTATTCATTTAAAACTGAACTTACCAGATGGAATATTCTTATCATCAATAATAAGGTGGGCAAAAGGCTGCTTCGCAGGTTTGTTTCTCTTGTACAAATCCATTCCTAATGCCTCCATTGCAGCTAAAAATAAAAGAAATGCATTAAAGACAAGTCTAGTAGAACTAAAATATTTCTTATTCAAAAATCAGCACCTACCTTTTTCTGGTCTTGGTGGTGCTCTTCCCACAACACTCTGGACTTCCTAAAACGAGAAAGAGCCATTGCTTTGATGTTGTCTTGGTTCTGTAATATTGTGTATTGCAGGTATTTTGCACAATTACAACACTCTGTGTGTATGTATACGTGGGGGTTGTTCTACCCACAGTATATTCAGATGCCTGAGATACATATTCTCATATTTGCATAATGTATACCATGAACACACAGTTTAGCTGCCACAATCAAATTACCTCCTCTGTCCAACACTCCTGTTAAAGGTGGACAGGAATGATGGTGTGTATGATGGCTGCACTATTTATTGAAGTAGTGGTGAGAAGAGTTTTACAATCTTTCCTACTTATTGCACTCAGAGTATTTCTCCAAATATAACATAACAATGACTGCTAAGAATGCATCACATAAAACAATGGAGTTTATGAAACGACTTAATTAGTTGGGGTCAAAAGGTAACAAAAGAGGCAGTTCTACACAGGGACTAAGTTCTACATAGGGACTAATGTGTAATCACACTAACAACTACTGAAAGTTAAGCTCTGAATTTCATTTGCGATGAGGTAAATGAGGTTAATGAAAACCTCAACCCCTCACACTTGACCACTAACAGGGGAGGTTGCAAGACTACTAGGCTTCATATTCAAGGCTTACTTCTAACAATGTATACAGGAACTGAAGGATTAAGCATTTTCCATGCCTGTACTGGGCCAAATGGACTGGGTGACAGAGTCTGGAAGTATGCATCCTTCAAAACTGCAGATTAATTTTAACATGAATGAAGCCCATGTTACCCAGAATCAAGAACATCACAAGTAACAGACAGCAGGCACCACAAAAAGCCTTGCTTTTAATAATCCACACCTGTCTTCCTCTTGAGAAAACATACAAACAGCAGCTTTCAAAAATCTAAGCAGCCTGTTCTTGTTACAAGCCTGGACTGAGTCTTAGTAATATTAGGTTCAATCCTCAGTTCTGTCCCCTATTTCCCCATGACTCTCTCTCAGTTTTCTAAAAAACAGGGGTAATATCCTACTTGCTATTCAGAATACCTCATACCATGGAGCCATCAATAAGATGTTTATTAAAAGGAAATATTTTGTTGAAGATAGCAAATCATATCTCATCTTTGAAACCCAGGAGTGGTCCTTTGTTTTATCTTTACGTCACACATATTGCTGGTCGTCTGATTCAATACCATGTATATACAATGTGCCTCAGATTTGGCCAGATCAGCAATGTTCCACTGTGCTGTCACTCACTGCAGTGTTTTAGAATTTGAAATCCTGCACTGAGAACACCTAAAGTCCTGCTTTTTTTGCAATTTTGCAGCCACAGTGAAATCTGTAACACCTTAGTTGGTGCATTTATTACTCTCACTTTCCCCTTTCAGTAGGTGTTTAAATGTTAAACCAAAATGAAAAGCCACAGCAGTACGGAAGTTGTAGTATGACTATCAAAGCGTAATGCTTCAGCAGAGATATGCTGATTTTGCAGATAAGAATCATTAAGATGTTTTCTGCTGTAGAGACGAGAAGAAAAGCAGAAGAATCACAACTTCAAAGGAAGCAAAACTCATGTCCACCTCCCCCAGTTACATTCACTTCCCCTCTCTGATCTTCCTACTTCAATGTCAGTTCTAGAAGCATGAAAGTCGAGCTCAGTTCTAGGAGCTGCACACCAGCATCAGTCTCTTGCCACACTTGGGCTCTAACTTCATGAGAAGTAGGAAGATAACAAAAAGTTGCAAGTACTAGATACTGCAAAGAGTAGCAACAGCCTCTGAAGAGAACAGGACATAAGGTAAAAGACATTGGGATACGGACCACACTCTCAGAGATTACTGCACCACACCTACTCCTAAACCCTTCCCTAGAGAGGGCAGACTCCTTTCTTTGCTTGCTTTCTTAACAGAAAGTCCTCAGATGTGGAGTCTGCTTTCGCATCCTTTACTTCTGGGGGACGTGATAATCTCCTTGTCTGGGGAGTCTACTGTGCAGATCCACGAAGAGCTATGTACATTTCAATCTCCTATTACCTAAACCAGCACTAAAAAAAAAATCCCATGGTTGTTACCTGCACAGCCCTTGAAATCCCCGAACTGGCCAGTCGCTATCCTCCTCTTAGCCTACATTTTTCTTAGGAGTATAGAGTTCTGCTTCTGCACATTTCCAATGATGCTCTAGCTTGAGCAGCCAGGTACCTCATCTTCTGAGATCTAGCAGCCTGACTCAGCTCATCTTCCATGCAGAAAGTTCTGTAGTCCTCATGAAATGCAGTCTGAGCTGCTTGCTTTCTAACTGTTGGTGGTGCTGTTCATCTGCAACATCACCACTGGGTAAGCAGAACAGCTACGCAGGAAAACCTGGGTCCACAACTCTCTCTGTGCTGGTGGCCTTGAGCCTACTTTCCTGCTCTCTGGGAGCACCTCTGCCAGGAACACTCTCCTGTACTCCTCTTGAAGCTATGCTACTACGCAATTAGGAATGCAAGTGGCATTACAATAAAAGGGAGATTATAAGCGTGAGCCCAACACTAACACACTGAGACGAGCTGGAGACTGCCTTGTGTTCATTGACTCTTCTGCATGCTTGTCATTGGATTAGAAGTGGCTAGCCCGTGGCCAGAAAACAGAAATCCTCCATCAGCCAAGTTCTCCAAACGCCAGACTAGTGTCAAGTTCTTTACTTGATTCTGACCATCCCCACAAAATTTTGACATTCTTTTCTGTTCTGCTATACCAGGCTTCCAAAAGGAAGTCGAAATACATGAACTAGTCCCTAGATAACAGAGATGGAGCTGTGGGTTTCTTCCTGAAGAATAAGTAGTTCAACACTTCTTTTGATTTGTTATTTCATGTTTTTACAGTTCCAAGGTGCTGATACACAACCTACCTTAGAAAAGCATTTGAGCATGTACTTGCTTCTGACCCTGAAGGACTCAAGGACTACATTTTTCAGTGCATGTCTGAAGATATCCAGATGTCTAAACACTGCCTTTTAGTAGGATTATAAAAATCCCCTGGTATCCTTACTGCAAGGAATTAAGAGCTAGAATTTTCCAAATCGTTAAAGTATCAACTGTATTCTTTAGCATCTTGCTCAAAGCAAGACTAAGCGTCTCATACCTAATCCAACATACACTACAACTAAGAAAGCAGAAACAGCTCAATAGAACCTGTCACTAAGACACTGCTATAATGGCATGAGAACTGCTGACAAAATATTGCCAGTGACTTCTCTTAAGACTGCCACCCACAGAACCATATGCACTACCAAGCTGTTGAGTTATTTTTATAAAATTGTACACAAAAATCACACCACTCTAGTCTTACGATAAGCTGCACTTGTACACCTTTGCGTCATTTGCTCACTGCCCACCAAGTCAACTCTGCTGGCCTGCTTCCCACATTCCAACCTCCTTCACACAGCCACTGTTTAAACAGACAAGCAGTCTGTCACAAAAATGAAAAATGAGTCCTCCTTCACCCAAAAAATTTGAGAGGCCGTTGGGAAGCTACAAAACTTTCACATTTTAAAAGCTAAAATCATGCTTTAAGTGCCTGGAAAGTTGGGAACTGCTTTTTCCTCACCCACAGCAGGCTGCAGATTTTAACCCTTAGCATCTCAGCATCCTCAAAACAAAAACAACTCCTGCTCTTCAAGTTATGTCCAATGCTGAGGATACAGAGGCAAGGCTACATTTGAACACGTGACGTTTGTGAATAGTTTTTCCTCTCCTCTGGCTCCTACAATATCTCAATATCTACTTTGAGCAGCTATAAGTAGCCTTTTGAAAACAATCAGAAGAGAACCTCCCTGGACATTCATGTATTACTTCAGCTGCAATCTTAACGCTCCTTTATGCAGTTGTTTCTTCTACTACCCGAGTGCTTTAAGTCCAGCTAACACCAGGAAGAAGTATCTGATTATCTTGCCGGAAATTCAGCAATCTGAAAGAATCCTAATCAGGAAGGAAGTCAAAAAGAAAGTACATGAACCAATATTCATCAGAAGCGAGTTTAGAGATCAGGACTACAATTTCTATCCAAAGGAGTAGTCTATCACCTGCAGAAAAAAGGCATGTAAAGATTGTAGGACAGAAACTGTGAAATTTTAACAACTTACAGCAATCACTCGTGAAATCTGGACTTTGCCCATAACTACATGTACTGTAAATGTCTGCTAAGTGTATAGATCTCTTTATAAGTGCTGGAGGTCTAGCAAAGTATATAGACCTCTTTGTAAGACCTAGCTATACAGATGTCTTTACAAGACCTAATCTCTTTAAATGTCTGCTAAGTACACAGATCTCTTCATACGACCTGGAGGTCTAGCAAAGTATTCTGTTGCATGTGAGAGACTAGTTTACGCCTGAATTCCCCAGGCTGCTAGAAGCTGGGAGTATAGCCAAGAAAAATTACTTATGAATTGACCCAAGATATGTTTGTAGTCCTTTCTACTTCAGGCTCATAACGGACTTCATAAGAACTGTGGTTAGTGTATCTGGACTGCCAAAAGGTTTGTAGGGTTACACACAAAAAAAATTAAGCAAACAGACAGGCTAGGAAAGTATATTATTTGTCTGCTTGAAAGTTCATATGCAATATTGAAAATGTGTTTTCTTCTGAGTCAGCTGCTCCCTAAGCACTTTGGGGTTTTTTTTATCCTGGAATATGTTAAGGAATTCACCATTAGACTTTGATTAAAAGAAAATCTTTAATTCTTATTTTTTCAGGAGACAAATGTTTCTGCAGCCCTACTACACTGGTTCTCATAAGAGCACTTTCATTTTCAATGTCAATCCCTACTTTAGATTTAAGCACTAGGTCTACAGGTGTGCAAAGAAAACAGATGAGAACCAGTGCAGTAAGCTAAAAGCTGTAACCAGACCATAAACCTGAGAAAAAGCAAGTTGTCTATTTTCATTTCCTGAACAGCTTGAATTGCAAAAGACAAAATACTGAAAAATCAGAAAACTTAAACGGTATTTTAAAGTGTTCCATTTCTGCCACTTCAGATAAGGACACTGGTTCTTAAAAGACACACAGGTTACATTCTCCCTCAGGAAAGTGAGCCTTCAGAGGAGCACAGACAATAGGAACTCTCTTTCAAATCACATTAGCTGCATTCCTACACGTAAAGGACTAACACCACTGGAAGTAAGATTCAGCTGCATCTCTACCCTTCATTGTAGCAGAGTCAATGAAAGGCAGAGCTTACAGAACGTGATAAAGTATAATTCTGCCTTAGCACTGTTTCTTTCACTTCTCTGATATACCGAAAAGATGCAAATGCAGCCCCAAGCAAGCGTTTTCCTATCCTTACTTTTCTCTTTGTTATCAGTATATGGTGACAAAGCATCCAGAACACTGACACAGCTGCTTAATACATTCTGTTGCATTCAAAGGAATTTCAGAGTCTGATTACTTTGGCAAGTAAAATTTTATTGTTCTCAAACTGATAGTCATCAGCCAAAAAAATTATCCTTACTCACTACTTATCTTGGCCACGGACATTGCAGCATTTAACCTCCATCCAGAATGGCAGGATATGCAGCCTCAAATAAAGCCAATGCCTTTGTTGAGTAACCAGCAGCGAATGACCAGAATACAAGGCTTCCCATTCGCTTACTGTAACAAGCTCCTTACTCTGTCACGGGAGCTGCATGAACGAGCAGTCTAGTACCAGCACACAACACAGAAGTTGGTGTAAAGTCAGACAGTAGTAGTAACGGACAAGGTAAGCCAGGAAAACCAAATACTATGGCAGACATCCACCTTCTAAATAGCTCATATTTAGCACTGAAGACTATCACGAACATGCAAAGAGATCAAAGGCAGTAACTGCAGTAAGAGGTGACTGTGACACATATCCAGCTTGCCTAGGCTTCTTCATTAGGGCTCACTTCTTTAGCTGACTACTTTTGCTATCTGTGTTTGGGAACAAGCTCTCACTCTCAACTGCTGGGCAAAGTAGTTCTTCTGCCAGTGTGGAAATAGTCTGCACAGAACATAGAACCGGTAAAGTGAGCAAAAAGATAAAAAGGAGATACTATGCCTCATTTTGGGCAGCAGAAAGAGTAAGAATGAGAAACGAAATGTTATCTCCTCTGTCTTTCAGGAAATATTTTTCTTGTTGACAGTCTTGACTCAGGAGAATCTTGTCAGAAACACAGTCAGGAAGATTGCTTTGAAAAAATGTGGAACTGTTTTTACATGCACATCCGAAGTGCTGGCAAAGCTATACAAATATTAGGATAAGTGACTACCATTTGGGCCCATCCAAATGTCAGAATGGCCAATCAGCTAACTGCAATCATAGTTTTCTCAATGCAACTTTGAGTCTTCCTTTCTTAAAAAAAAAAAAAATGTGTTTGAATACAGAATTGGTTAACCGCTACCAGGTTCGTGAACAAACACCATCTGATGTCGGATGCAACTTCGGTTATTATTTGAACACCAGGAAATACTTTATAGAACTTACCTCTGAATACAGATGTTGGAAAAATTGTTGTAAGTTCAACAGCAGCACGAAATAAAGGAACACACAGTCTCTCTGCCACTTACCTTCTGCACAGCTCTTTGGAGAGCCTGTTTCATGCTTCTACATGATTCTGGCACTAACTTCGCTTCTTGATTTTCAAAGGACGCATCATGCAAATCTGTATTTTCTTGATGTCCAAAAAGTGTTCTGACACAGTGTGCATCTTCTTTTGAAATTCTAGTAGGGTCCATCTGAGACAAAAACACAAGCACAACCATAGTCTGCGTGCCAGACTTCTAGATGGTTGAAAATTCTCTCGGACTTCAATGCTTTTAATGTCTCTTGAACAGACACTTCACAGAATCACAGAATGGTAGGGGTTGGAAGGGACCTCTGTGGGTCATCCAGTCCAACCGCCCTGCCGAAGCAGGGTCACCTACAGCAGGCTGCACAGGACCTTGTCCAGGCGGGTCT
>Ga0065711_1005230_pt1 | contig 20880 bp, 12 predicted proteins | sample Hoacrofraction12_FD_59098 | JGI IMG/M metagenome (GOLD analysis project Ga0065711, IMG submission 59098) | Hoatzin crop microbial communities from Cojedes, Venezuela - Epithelial fraction 12 v2 (version 2) | ecosystem: Host-associated > Birds > Digestive system > Esophagus > Crop | place...
ACCCTGCATTTGCCTTTGTTGAACCTCATCAGGTTCCTCTCTGCCCAACTTTCCAGTCTATCCAGGTCACGCTGAATGGCAGCACAGCCTTCCGGTGTGTCTACCACACCTCCCAGTTTGGTGTCACTTCCATGAAGTGCTTTCTGCAGCAATTCACAGACCCAGTTCAGAGCACGGGCACACAGACAGCTCAACAGACACGGATGAGGCTGAAAATTTACTCACAGCTAAGTCCGGCCTTACTCCCTGCTTACACCACTGCCGATGTGTCCTCGACCCCGTGCTGTGTTGGAGCAACCCAACTCAGGAAAAGGCTGCCAAAAACGAAGGCGGGGGAGGAGGGAAAGGAAGACAGACAGGATCAGTTCTGTGACAAACTATTAAAAGAGTACAAAGCAAGGGTGTGTATCTGTACGGTTCTCACACACACACATACATACGCAGGCCAAAAATTTTGTCCCACAAAAGCACAGCTTGAGGTGGTGATGAACTTCAGTGGGGACAGAGGAGAAACCACAGAAGCTGGAAACTCTCCCTCTAGTTTTGCTGACAAAGGATACAGAAAAATGTCCAATTCCTCCTTCTGCAGTATCACCACATAAGCGGCCTTCCAGTCGATAGTACTTCATGCAGTATCTCCTCCTCCAAGTTCATATTCACACATGCCAGTATCATGCTGGAAGAGCACCCGAGCCTTGCCAGTCTACAAGAAGGCTAACAGATCCTTTCCTGTCACAACCATTACTTAATTCTTTGTTGATAACTGCATTTGTTGTATCTCAAGGCTCTCTAGGAAGCATCAGTTACACATTGTGTGGATTAACTTCTCATAGTACCGAATTTTGTTGTTAGGCCCAACCACATGTTTGCTGGACTCCACCTACCAAGGTTTAAACTGAGGTGAGCTCAGCGACGCTCTTCTGAAATAATCTGTTCTTTTAACACTCCGAGAGTAAATTGTGGCAGCCAGTCACAACAAATACTCTTGGATCCGATGACCACATAACAGAACTAAGCACACACATAACAACACAGCTCTAGGTTTGAAGCACACACTTCCTTGACTACATTCCTACCCAGCTTTTTCAAGCACAGCCTAAGAGAAATGATTTGCTATGAGACAAGTCACATGTGTTCGTCACTACTTGTGGCCAGACAGCAGCTCCAGCTACACCAGTTAAAGACCCTCAGCCTAGTGCTTGTCAGGACCCCTGGGGAGGTTACCAACCTTGAAAGCTGCCAGCAGAGCCATTCAGACGATGCTCCCTTATCCATTTCTGTCAAAACCAGGCAGATGTGTGAAGACCTGCTGTTTAAACTGTGTAAGCTATCCCTGCTAATTTTGACCACGGGAACAGCTGACAGAGTTGTGGTTGGAGGAGGAGCTGTGATCTGCCCAACAGCTCTTGATGGCAACACCTCTGGCTGGAAGGATGAGAGAACAATAAAAACAAAAGTAGATGTCCTCCTGCATGACCAAAGGGGAGCTTCTCCAACCATCAGCCGAGCAGCGCTGGCAGCATGCTTTGTGTTATATCTTCAAGCAGCAATGGAAGGGAATGACTGCAAAAGCAATGAACTGAAGTGCAGGAAAGCTATGAATTGCCTGTGCTTGCAGAGAGAGCAACTGAGGCACACCACCTTTCCTAGGCTGCATGAGGGGGCTGTGGAAGAACTTAACCTTATACCAGCTTCCTCGGGCAGACCACAAACAACTAGGTGGTTGAGGAACCTACCTTTCCTAATGGAAACGTTGGTGGGGGAAAAAACAGGGTGGGGAAAGCACAGGATGGGGAAAAAATGCAAGATACTAATTGGAAAGAGGAGCAGATCCCTAGCAGTCCTGTACGCTATTAGTCCTGTCAACCCCAAAAAAAGTCTCACTAATCCACCAGATCTGCTTCTGGGTCAATTCTGTTCTCTCTCCAAATACTTGTATTCCTTAAAGCAATGCACCAGCCCCTTGGAAGGGGAAAAATTGCTGGTGCCACAAAACGTATGAGCAGTGGAGTGGTGAGGAACTGGTTAAAAACAAAATAAGCATATGTAACGGGAGAGAAAGTGTTCACTGCTCCAAGGCTGGAGAAGGTCATAAAGGACAGTGGCACATAACCAAAGAAATGATAAATGGATTTGGCATCTGCATTAACTTCTTCTCAGTAAAATCCCATGAAGACTTTTGCTGGCTTTTCTTACCATGTGTGCACAAATCCAAAACACACACGCTGTGTTGATTCAATCCACCACAGCGCCTTAAATTGCCTGCTTTTGCTTGGGTCTGAGGCTTCATTCCTTCCTCTTTTCCTGCCTGCAAAGGTAAAAACCTTCTCCCTTTCTCGCAAGAAAAACTTTTCCTAAAAAATAATTCTGTTTACCCAGAAATGCTTCCCAGCCCTTCCTCTTGGTGAGCAGAAAGCAGTAAGTACTGTGAAGGAGCCAAATTGTGAAAAAAATTTGGGGAAAGAGCACTGTAAACACTTGAGCTGGCTTCTCGCATCACATTACGACAGTTGTTGTGCACAGCACGTTGAGTAAGTGCAGGCTCCTTTGTTTCCCTACTCAATGATTTCATTTTTTAAATGGATGTCTAAATTATAAATGTATAACTGGGCAAATGGAAAACCTAAATCATCAACTTTGGCAAATGAGATGTTCTGCTAAAAATAATTGTGGTATTTCTGGTTTTGCAAAAAACCCAGTACTTTCAAATAAGTTGGAGACTAATGTAGCTTGGTGGCCTCTTCCCGAGCTTGAAGACAGATAGCAATAGTCTCTTGCTCCTTACAAGCAAGAACAGCGGAATGAAATTAGTAAGTGCAGGCAATTTAACTGCTCCATGATGAGTTTACCAATGGCACTAATGAAAAAGGCAAGAATCATGCCAAATATAGACTGCTTCTCTTCAGAAAAGCCATAAGGGACTGCTGAGAAATGGAAGAAGAGGTGGCTGGTGAAGCAGGAGGACTGGAAAGGGCTGAGGAGGGGACCAGAGTAGCAGAGACGTCCCCTTCTGAAGCCTCAGGGAAGGTACTAGAGGGAGGGAGAACTTCAAGCTCTTAAACTGTCAGGAGAGTATAGCAACAGAAGAAATAATAGTTTTCCCCTCCGAGCGCTTGGAATAAGAGTGAACAATAAAACTTGTAGGCACCTACTAGCAAGGCAAAATGCACAGTGAATAGGCAGCATTTAGTCCTCAAACACAGGCCAGGAATGGCGGCCCGGGATTACTTGCCCACAGAGCCGACCGTGTGCCACCCGGGCTCCCCGTCGGGGTGAAAATCACTGGCTTAGCTACTTGCTGTCTGCTGGGTTTTTTCTTCACTCTCTAGTTTTGTCAAACTCTGAAGTTACCAAAACCTGGGAACTTTCAAAATGGAACTTGGAAGCTTGAGAACAAACCAGGCAAAGGTTTTGTCTTAGCCCCACAACCGTCATGCAAAATTATATTTTGGGCAATTTTTAAAAAAATTATTAACTCCTGAAGGATGAGACAAAAATGAAACCTCATAGCTCGATAGCTCAAGCATGACAGTTTGACTCCTAATGCAACAGAAAAAAACAGTATTCCGAAAGTATTTGTTGTATGTGTCAGACGAAGAGAACGTGCAAGGGCCGCTTTTTGTAAGTAATATTTGGTAGCAAAGTATTAAAAAAAAGACAAATACTTAATTTTCTTATTGGAAGAGAGGAACAGCTGGCATGCTTTAGTGAAGATAAACATCCAGACTCCATCCTTGCTGTTTGAGAGTTGATCTTTTTTTAATAGGCTTTTCCGAGATTGGCTGATGCCTTACTCAGCAGCAGTTTGCAACAGAAGAGGAAACTACTGCTAAGCATCAACTAATGAATTCTGAAGTTCCAAGAAGTGGTAACATCAAGTATGTGTATCTATATATTCTTGTGAATTACATACACACAGAAAGGATAGGAATTGTGATACAGCTGTTGAAAGTAAAACAGAAAATCACTGTAAGATTTCCTTTTAACTTTAGGTCTTTTTTCCCCCAAAATTTAACAACACAAATCAAAAACAGCCCTGCTAATAAGCTGAGCTGTCACACCTTCTGGAGGAGAGTATAAAATGGGCATTTTAAAGCAGACGACTCTGTAGACACAGATTGTGTTTTCCACATCAACTGCAACTTTTGCTTTTGTAATTTATACTGCAGTTTGAAGATGCCAGCAGTTGAAGGGTTATGCAAGCTTCTGCTGTGAAACAAAAATTGGAAGGTGCTTCCACATTTCTCTCTAAATTAAGATGAAGCCAAGAGATCAAATATATTCTAATTAATGGAAATTTTAAAAAGCCTTCTTTTCAATGGGATTGTTGTACAGTGGCTTCCTTCTGTGATCAGCTTTATACTCCTGATTGAATCTCTCATCTTGTTTTTTTGTAATGATCAAAACCATACTCACTAAGGTCCCCCATGTTCACGCACTAATCTTCAAGATGTCAGTCTTTAGTGCCAATATCAAAGTCGTTAGCTGTTTCTATGCACCACATGACTGGTGGCTTTTCGAAGATGGCTGAATGACTCCTATTCATTCACCATGTTCCCCTCGGATGTTATACTTGCCTTTGTTTACAGGTATGCTAGAGCATGCTACGTGCTTTCTTGTAATGTCCACACCAAGTAGCTCTTCATCCAGAGAGACCACCTGGAGCAGCAGTGTTTGCCCAGGTCCTCCCTCATCCATGCAACAAGCTCTGGTCTTGCACCTCTGTGCACCGAGAGCTGAGCAGAGGTCCCTGCCTGCCTGGCGTTCCTTGTTCTTTACATGGTCTCTCCTTCTCGCCCAGAAGGCTGTCACGGTTTGGTTCAAATCCACGCTTCATGGCTCCTGCTGGAAAGCACAGGGCCCAAATGAAGAGTGCAATGCAGCTAGTAGTGTCAGCAGCTGCTTCCTACCATGTGCTTGCCAGCAGATATGGGCGAGGAAGCCAAGAATGCATGTGTATAGAGGCACACATGTTACCATGCTCTCCTTCATATTGTCCTCCCTGGCCAGCCAGGTCAGAAGCCGGCGGCAGGGGTGCCAGCAGGGTCTGCATGGCGTGAGGTCCGGTCGGGGGCTTGGGGCCAAGGGATCTGGAAGAGGCAGCAGTTCCTGGCTCCCATGGGGTTTTGAAGTATCTTGCCTAGAGACAAGGCATGATGGCCTCCAACAGCAAGTCGTCTCTTCAGGGGACAGAATTTCTCAACTCCTGTGTTTATGGGCACAGCCTTTATGGGTCAGCCTTGTCTGAGAAAGCAAAACCTGGCAGAGGCCTCTGCAGAGACTGCCAACCTACAGCTGCTAATTTATGAATTACTAATTCATAAATGTAGAGCTCTGGGGAGGTCTCCTTGTCCAAAAAGCAGTGCAGACATTCTCTTTCTGACAAGCAGAAGCGGTACGGCAGGGGGGTGGCGGGGTTACGAGATGCACCCCCTCCCTGGTTGCCAGCACTTGTGTGCGTGGTTTTTAAATCTCTTCTCTACAATGACGGTTCGGAGGCGCCACTCGGCTGCCCGCCCTGCCAGCCTTACAACTACTGCGGCACGTTATAAACTCTAATCCTCCCCCAACTCATTCACCTTCATCAAATGAACATCAAAGCCTCCCCTGAAGTGTCTGGGAGGGAAAGTTAACATTTACTGTCTATTAAACGTGAACTGGATACACCTCAGTTCACCTTTGCTTTCACATACAAGTCAGAAGGTTGAATCATACTGGGATAGGACTGACCTACTCAGGTTTTGTTCAAGTTATTGACGTTGCTTAGTTATTCCTTTTAAGCCAGACTCTTAAGAGTTTGGCACACAAGGCTGCAGAAGAGCCTCAATGTTTCTGAAAATCTCGTTAGGCATCTAGCTGTACTCCAAATCCTCAACCTTAGCATACCTCTGTTTGACCTTTCATTACTAGATGCATGTTCTGCAGAGCAGATGTTGTGAGAGCTCTGCCCTGTCTCCTCTCGACATTCTCAAATAGCTACATTAGACATCCTGAGGTGCTGAAAAACTCCAGCACTGTAAGGGAGAGGACAACACACTATAAAGGTATGTTAAAGAGGGCTTCTTTCAGCTTCTGGTACCTTAGATACACAATAATTCTGGGTTCAGAAAAAAGTGAACACTTCCTGACGCTTAAACCCCTTAATTCCGAATTAACTGCATGCCAGTGTACACAACTGAGGAACCTTCTGCACAGCCAGTCCCTCTGCCAGCAGCTGACTAAGCGTCAAGGATGGAGGGAACGATGGGAGAAACAAGCAGGCTGGATTTTTGCCTCATCTGCCAGACTCTTCCCTAAGATTGAAAACTTGACTTGTAAGGAATAAGCTTTCTTAAAATTTCATTTTTAAGGCAGAGTACAGCAAATACTAGCCCCTAGTTCTGAGCAGCAGCTTCTGCTAGGGCAGATGTAGGGATCATAAAACCCAGGGAGGGAAAAAACATAAATAAAAATCTTGATTCCTTACATGGCAGCTTAAGAGAGCACATCAGGATACCAAACCACACATTTATATTTTTCATGCTAACAGCAAATAAATCACATTAGACACCGACTCCTTAAACACTTAGGACAGATTATAAGCACAACTAGCTCATCCCTGGCACACACCCCCAACTTTTAACAGTCAGTTTATTTAAAACCTGCACACTAGATTTGAGCCTTCTGCACAGCGAGCTCTAGTATGCCAAGTTGCAACCCAAAGTGACTCTTACTACCAGACTATAAATCCCAGAAAATAGGGCTAAGGGTTCATTATGAACCTGGTGACAGACTCCTAATTATAGTGGTGCTATCAAGCATGATAAAGGCTGGTTGGTTTTATTTTAGTCTCATCCAAAGACTTGTTGGATGCTGGATTAGCTCATCTTTTCACTCCTGTTGAACTGCCATATGTTTCTTTTTCTCCTTTATGTAGCATTTGGCAGGAGTTATTTGTCAGCATTTAGAAAAAGAAAACATGTCTGCAGAAACTTCACTCCTAGTTCTTTCCATGCTAAGTTCCTTGTTTTACCTGATAAAGCCTCAGAAATAGCATTTTCACATCTAAAGCAAAAGTGGGTAAGAACAGGCTGCTATTAAAACATGAAATATGGACACTCTCACACTGTTTGCATCACAATACTGCGGCATAACATTGCAGTTTACTTCAAAGAAACAGATACCTCAGTAAAAAGCTGTCTCTTTCTCCCTCCCCTTCCACATCAATTCTGCCCGATTTCATATCCACTTCAAATATCTGCAAGTAAATCAGAGCAAAATGTAGCATTTTACTAACAGATTTAATTATTTATTCATCACTACCATCTACCAACACTGTTGCAAATATCCAAGTTCCACAAAACAAGTCACAGGAATAAAAATAATATTGATGCAAGGGCTTTTAAAAAAGCCTCTTGTCTGGCAGGTATAAAATCACTGAATCTCACAAGCTTAGCTAATGCACCACAGCAGAAATGAATTAATTGCTTCCTCTAATCCCAGAAATCAAAGAGCTGGGAAGAACTAAGCAGCACCTATATGGGGACAAACCTGGAAACCAGTTAGCAGGACCTTTGCTAGACAGAAAAGAGAGCCCCAAACAGTTATTTCTTGACTTAATAGGTGTTGGAGAAAAACTGAAGCAATGAAAGAGCTTTGCAGAGGTAGCCAGAGGAGCAGCAGACTATTTTGGCTGCTCCACAAAACACACCCGGGAGAGAAGGCAGAGGTGGCACCACCAGCCTCAATCACGGAACAGAATTAGGCAAGGAATTAGCATTTTGCTGCCCCACATGATTTGAATCAGCTACGCTCAGGCCATCTCCTCCCGCTGCCCTTCCTCCCCTGCCTCAGCTTCCTCTCCAATGAGAATGCTTCTGCCATGGCAAGCAAGGTATTCTTCTACAGGCATCTCCCGTCAATGACACATTCTCCCAACAACTGACATGGACTCATCTCCAGATGGAAAGAAATGCAGTTTATTTCAGAGGAGAAAAAGAAGGGGCCTTGAAAGGCCCCCAGAAGTGACCCAGAGGCAAGATAATGAGAACTAATAGAGCAGGGCTGAAAAAAGGAAGGTCACCTGTCACAGCTGCTATTCAGCTCTGCTAAGAGGTCTTATTGATGGGTCATTAAAGGATCCCCATCCACCTTCAGCCCGAGAATGGTTTTACAAAGCAGATAACAGGGAGAAAAAAAAAAAAGGAGAAAACATCTTGCACCATTTCGTGCAAATTGCATGTGTTTGAGAGTCTTCTGAGTTCTTTTCTGTTTCACTTTTTTTCCATAATTTCCTCTATCTGTGTGGGCTTCTGATGCCAGCCAGCAAAGCAGGAGAATCACTGCCTGTTAAAAAAAGGTGACTACAAAAATACAAAATTGCCTTAGGTTTAAAATGTCTTAACCTGACATCACTACGCACTGAGAAGGTGCATAATGAAGGTACGAGTTTTAATTAAATATTCAAATGTTATTTTTAAATTTAAGTGCAGTCTTCCTGCAGCCATGCCTCATCTCCAATGGTAAGCTCATGCGTTTGGATGGCTGAACTCCACCATAACCCAGTTTGCCTGGAAAAAAGTAATATAATTGATTTCATGATTCTCTGAGCCTTTTGGTATAGGCTTTCAGCAGCCTTACTATTTGCAGCTGTAGATATGTAGCAGATAAAGACTAATGCTGCTTGTACGCCAACCCAGAGATGCGGAGTCTGCAGATTTTAGGAGCTCTACAAGAGAAGCCATGAGACAGTCCTGCAATTTCCATGTAAGTAGGCTAACAGAAAGCTGAAAGGATAAGGCAATATTGATGGCTAGACCATAGCTACTATAACCAGTTGACTGGCAGCATAGCTAAAAGCAGAGACAGATTTCCTTGCTTGGCTAAAGGGGCTTAGGTGTTTTCCCTTCTCTTCGCCCTCCAGCCACTGGCCCTGGCCAGGGGAAGACAGGACCGGGGTCTCTGATGGGATGGATCAAAATCCAACCAGCACCTGCAGTAACACGTAGGCAGGAGTAGCACTCAACTTCAACAGTGTCTTTATACCAAAGCAAAGAATAAATAGAGCCACATGTTACTGGAGAAAAACCTACAGTGAACAATAGCAAAATTATTTCAGTTTTGATTGCCTGTAGTGTTCTATGATAATAATCTGATTTCTACCATTATATGAGTAATAATAATGGTGGCCATTATTATTATTTTCCACCATTATATGAATAATAATGATGGTGGCCAGGCATCACGTGTCCCGAAGTGCCTGTGCGCAGACCCAGGCTCCTGGCGCTGGGTGGGAAGCGGCTTCTCCACTGCAAAGACCATACTTGCACAGCCTGCAGGCATTACCTCTTTGGGGAAATTAGCTGCTACCAATTAAAGACCTGCTAGCTGGCGTTAACTGAAATGTTTTGAGGACTTGCACTTCAGCCTATTTTGGTCAATATTCATAGAAAGAGCACAAGCATCTCTGACAGCATCTCCCCCCTCATGCCAAATCCTGCCTCTGAGCTGTTAAAAGAAAAGGTCACCTAAATTTAACAGGACTAACAAGACATTTTCTCAGTCCTCTTTCTTAGGAACAGCTGAGCTGCCCTGGCTAAATACTGCTTTTTCTTTTTAAACAACAATAACAGAATATTCAGCAAGAGGCAGACACCGAGTTAAAGAAATCTCAGTGCAAGCTGTTAAAATTTGGCAAACTTGTAAGCGGCTGAAAATAGAGTCTTATAATGGGAAGTGTCAAACAACCTTGATAATAGGCAGCATTACCAGTCTGCTCTGTATTTCTAAATTATATTTTATTACAGTGTTAAATATGCCTGAGCTCCATTTACCAGTTCCACCATTGCCAGCCTGAGAGCAGCTGCTGGCCGATGGCAAATTAGCAAGTTGTATTTTTCCTGGTGTAGACAAGAGGGTAGTTGTTTCTGACTTTCAGCAGTTGGAGCAGGTTCATCTCAGCAGTTTTTATAGAGCTGAATGTGTTGGCATATGGCCATTAACACATTTCTCAGGTGGCTCCCCGCAGTAATGAGGTGGCTTGAACATACGAGAAGTAAGCTCCAGCTAGATTGTTCCACAAGTTGGTGTAGATGGAGTCAGCAGGTGACGGTGAAGAAAGTACCACAAAATACACACATTCCAGAATCTTTGCTATTTTTGAAAATAAATTAAAACTCAAGTTGACACTCACGAAACCCAGGGCCTTTACTGTATCATGGGGTAAGGTTTATATGGCCAAGTCCAGAAAGGGGTCCAGGGATCTTTCTTCTGCTACAGGGTAAAAAGTGGTCTGCCCATGCATATCTTCCAGGAGAACCAATACCCGTTACAGACCCACACCTGGAATATCAACAATCTTTTACTGGGGAAAGATGAGCCATATGATCTCCCAGCCTAAAAGACTGGCACTTTGCAAGAATTCAGGGGTTTCAGCCAGTCTCCAAACAGGTCTTCAGATAAGAGGCACTTTTTTAGGGTGCCAGACTTGCATGGTGTCAACCAAACTTTCACCAGCCAGGACCAGTCAGTCTGCAAGAAAGGCTGCCAGTTCTAGCACAGTCCAAAATACTTTGTTAAAACTACAGCTCACATTGTTCCTATGGAGTCAAAAAGGGGGGTGGGGAGGTGGACATGACACCCTGCCCAGGCCGCACGCCCTGGGGAAGCCAGACTTTGGCCATCACAACTCTGGAAGAAAACCACCACCTCGGGTGTGCCAGAGAGCAGCTGCGCAGCACCAGCAGTGCAGGGGGTAACGCTTCACGTGAAGATGGATCAGGAGAGCATCAAAGAGAAGTAGCTGCCTGTCAGCGCCTGGCTGGGCCCCCACTGGAGTCTCTCTTGGCCGAGTCACAGCAGAGAGCTGAGGCAGCTGCTAGCACAGCATCATGATGACACAAACACAACTATAGCCCCTTCTTCTTGTCCCCTGGTTACCTCCTCAGCCACCTCCATATTTTATCGTCCCGTCTACTAATCAGCCCCTTGGGGACCAAGGCCAAGGCATGGTGATGGTGTGGGGCTGTGACACACAAGCTCTCCTGCAGGAACCAGGACTGGGTCACATCGTTCAACCTCCCATTTCTACGTCTGCAAAGCAGGAGTAGCACTTCTCTCTGGCACAGAGTTACAAGGATAAATGTCTGAATTCTCAAAGCACCTACATACATCAGTAAAGGATCCAGAGAAAGACTCTTCAAGCAATGTACAAAAGCAAGAAGGATGCATTCCAGTCAACAGTGCTGCTCAGCCTTCTGCCCTGGAGATCTTGGGAGGTACATCACAAAGCACAGGGGTAGCGGGAGCAGAAATCACTACAAACACTGGCAGGTGCTGCCCTGAAAGCAGCGAGCGTGTGTTTCGGTGTGCTGGCACACAGAGCCAGGGGCCAGTTTCTAACTACCAGTAGTGCCGGCTCCTTTTCTGCCTGGTCCGTGCACCAGCTGAAATGCAAAGCGGGCACTGGATGTTTTTCAGAGAGATTAAATAATCTTTTGATCTAGAGAACAGAGGGCAGCAGCTTCAGAGGCCGCATGCTCATCCTTTTCTGATGATCAAGTCCCTTTGAGGCATCTTGGTGAGGACATGTTCAAAACACCTCAAGTCTCAGGCTGTTTGGCTAATCTGGACTCCTGAAGTTGTGCCTATATTCAGGGAGAATATGAATTTTTTCTTCATCACCTCTTACAGCCTCTCAGCTTTGACCAACATTTCCCCAATCCCAGGAACTCCACTTCTCTTATCCTTTCTGTATGTCTTCCAAAAACCAGGATTCTCCCCTAACCAATTCATGCATCACTTGTGCCAAAAGACCAGCTGAACATATCCCCGGCTTCAGAGCCACTTCTTGCAGGACCCCCCTTGCCCATCAAAGAAGTGTCCTCTGAAAAGCATCAGGCCATCCAGAACAGGTGAGATTTTAATTCCAAGCTCACCAGGGCCAAGCTGAAAAGCTGCTGAACTCTCAAATGATCCAATAGGGAAGAATGGGAAGAAAGGGAGAAACAAATTGCTTTCTCACAGGAGGTAATGAGGACAAAGAAATAGATACAACTTCTGCTAAAAACCAAGTCTCTCCTGCAAGAAGGAAGTGGTAGAAAAGAACTTGATTTTTTCCAGTTGTATCTCCATGACAATAGGACTGAGACTCACTGGACTACTACTTCTCAGGGACAGAGATGCAGAAGGCTGGATTTCTCTTTTAGATTCCAGGTAAAACTCTGCCATTTGCAATGGCTGATGGTTACCATTTATTTCTTTTGCAGTTCTCACCTCTACCCTTCAGAAAACAATTTTATTCGAAAAATAGCCTTATGAGGCAGGACAGCAAAAAAATGCAGTCCTTCTAGAGGCTCTAACAGGTATCAAGTGCTGTAACTAAAGGAGTAGTTACACATTTAGTCTTTTCAGGCAGCAAACATGGTATAAGAAATTCCCACCTATGCTACCGTATGCTTCCACCTCAGCTGTGCCAATCCTTATACCACACGTTGTCAATTGGCACCTGAGACAACATGGATTTAAAAAAAAAAAAGTTCTTTATATTTTAATGTAAAATAATAAATCAACTCATTTCAGTTGTCTGTGACCATGCAGGCACTCAGAGCAACCAAAGCAGGAGGCATTCTCCTTAGGATGACCAGGAGAAAGGCACTGTGGGGAAAGCTTAAGATACAGCTACATCTCAAGACCCAAAATAATGGGAAGTTTGGCACGTGACTGGAACCTGGTACGTCTGCATCCCAGTTCTGCCTATCTTCCTATAGCACTGGTACACACATGGCAGAGCAGTCATTTAACGAACATCTTGCAGTGGTTCAATATGCAAGTATTCCTGGTAACTATGTCAGCCAAAGCTAAAAATAAAACCTAACTATTAGTCACATGAGCACTGTCCCAAAAGCCTAGACAACTCGTTGCAGGAACTTTCTCTGAAAAGAAAAAACAACGGTAATAATACCCAACAGCTCCTGAAGCTATGACTGCTGAGATGGTGCTTCTTTCTTACACAACTTTCTCTCCTACAACAGGATATGTTTTATATATATATATATATATTTATATGTATACCTTGGTCTTTCAATATCGATGAGGACTTTTCATGGCAAACTACTGTTTACTTCAAAGGAGCACCCTCATCAGTGGAGCAGCTCCTTGTTCATGCAGGAAGGTGTAAGAGAAAACGATTGCTTTGCATGCAAGGAGGAGAAAAAACTACTGTGTCCCAGCTAAAGAAGTACACTGCTAATTGAGAGAGCTCTTGTTTACAAGATGTCCATCGTGGATTTATTAAAAATATGCATGTTGCTACGGAGTGCTTTCTGTTTGAAATGTGGGAAGATCTGGAGTTCAAAGTGGGAGACACAGGGGGATATGCCAGTCCTCTGACTGTTTTAGGGAAGGGCCCAGCTAAAGCTCCGTTAAGAAACCAGAGAGACTGAACAAGGGACTGAAATAAGTGTTGCAGCAAAACCTTGCTGGAGCACACCAGGAAACCTGGGCAATTTTGGTGCCTGAGCAGAGAAACGAGCAGAGGCAGGACACGTAGCATCTCTCTTGCCTCCTCATGCCAGGGAGAGTACGGCCACCTCCCAGCTCCCTCCATCCCTCCCCAAACCACAAACTCCCTTCCCAGCCTGCATTCTCCCTTCCTGCTGCTCCGGCGAGGGCTTGTGTTTCTTCTTTCATTCCTTTGCCCCTGCTCCAAGTTGCCAAGCATGTAAACAAACCAGAAAAGAGCTGAACGTCTCTGCAGGAGGGAGCAGAGGTCAGGGAGATCCTGTGCTGTGTTAACGGACCATGAGCGTTTCGTGCAAGAACCACCTTTCTGATACTGCTGGAAAAATCATAAACATTTTTTAATATATATATTTATAAACAGATACCTTGTCTCCTCAGCTTTCTACACCATTTCTCTCTCCTCTCCAGCACACACATCCTTAAATGAAATAAACAGCCACAAGCAGCACAAGAACATTGAGATTCAAGTAGAATAGGAAGCAGAACAGCTAAATTTATATGCAAGAGCAAAAATATCACAGAGCCAACTGAAACGGCAGCACTATTCAGCTTTCTTAATGGCTAGGTGAAATCTGTTTCAAGATAAAAGGCACCCACCAAGACTAAGTGATGCTAAGAGCAGGAGAAAAGAGCTTCAAAGAATTCGCTTCATAAATATCCCTCAATATTGTAGGATATTACCCTCAAATTAAGTTAAATCAAACCACATCTGTGAGATTAGACTATGGTTGAATTGCAGGTACCAACAGCAATAGCAGCAAAATATGCCACCCCTGACTGTGACTAGGTCACTGTTGCAAGCTCATCAGTTACCTTTCAGAAAAATGGAGAAGCAACCGTTCCCAAAAGCTGCTGTTAGCACAGCACGGGCTGCTGGGCACGCCTGGCTCAGGTGCCGCAGCTTCAGTGGTGGCTTCCCACTCACCAGCCTTCTGCTGGAAAACCTGGGGCTTTCGAGTATGCCGAGACAGAAACTCTGTCATCCCCTCACCCTTCCACAGCAGTATTTCGCCTGAGCTTTGAAAGCTGGCAGGTACCATCTTCTGAGCAAGTTACAGAAGATGTTGTACAGCATTTGTTAAAATGTCGAAGATCTGTCACACCGAATCATGTGCTCCCATGAGTTTCTGAAGCGTGGGCCAAGGAGCCACCGGGGTTGAAAACTGGTTAAATATCACATTTTAAGAGTGTTTTAGAGGACAAAGGATGAGGTATCTTAGCAATATTCAGGAACTGCAAATGAGGTCACTGTGGCAACTGCAGGCCATTTAAGTCAACATTGATCTCAAGCAACAGAATCTAAACGATCATAGAAAATGAAGACCATACAGAACTAAGGCACAGAATGCTCAGTACAACAGCCAATACAGCTTTATGAAAATAATATCCCATCCAGAAAATGTCCCCAGCCTGGTAAGTTTGGTTAATAAAGGCACATGGTGTCTTTCAGCAAACTAACCACGTATCAGCCTCTTATAACTGAGCAGTTCTATTGAGAAACACACGCCTCAAGTCAAGAAAGCAGATTAAACAGTTCCTCACTCTTGACCTTTGGCACTCAATTCTGCGTATATCAGCTTGCCTAGTCTGTATGGGAAGCCAGACCTGAAGCAGAAATCTTCCAGGAATGTGGAAGTCCTATTTAAGAAAGTCAGTGCTGGTATAAATCCACCGTTCCACCAATTTTCACATGACCTGCACAAAAGGGCAAGTCGAGTTCAAAGGTGTGACAATGTGGATCACACAGTACAACAGACTCAATTGAACAGCAGCATTATTACTGTACCCAAACAAGATCACACAAGAAGCAGATCCAAAATTTAGGTCACAGTGTTAGAATGTAATTTGGAAGACAGTAATGTAAAGGAACATTAGGGTCACAGTGGTTTGCCTGCTAGCACAGTCGCTCCGGGGAAATGGAAAGAGAGCAAATGTGATACTCCAACACACATAGCATCAAAGTACTACGTTTAAATTGTGGGACATAATCATGACATTTAGCATTGGTCTTCCTAAAGTGTATCTTCTCGTGACATTGACTGCTTGCATCTAAAGTCACTAAACCAGTAAGAGCTCAGATGACAGTGACAGGTTCTATTTAAGAACTAGACTTAAAGACAGATACTATAGCCAATCCATTTTGATTTATCTGAGAGAAGATAAAGAGAGGATGATAAAGAGGTGATGATCACTGTCTCTAAATGTCAGCTTATAGGTGATACGTCTTTTTCCTAGTGCTGATCTGATCAGAGAACGCCAATCCACCAGATCGAAGCTGTTCTTAAGAGCTTATCAATCTTATCAAATCTGCCAAGAAGTTTCTAGGATCCCTGATGTTTTGAGCTATTCTGGCAGCCATCAAACCAGGGGATCTCCATGTAAATCATCTCCGCTTTGCCTAAATTGGAACAGAATTTTCAGGTTCAGTCTTTCACCTTCCAAACAAGAAACTTAACCACCAACTCCCCAGCTCTCCCTGCCCACCAGAGCTGGTTCTCTTCACATACAAAATGCCTTTCAGGCCAGGGGAAGGAAGAAAAGGGAAAGGTTAGACCTGCTGGGGTGGGCTAGTGTCCCATGCAATCAGCTGCCCAGCTCAGGCTGAAGGCACCCCCCAAAAGTCCAGGCATCCCCACACCCCACAGATGAAAGCCTTGCAGAAAGACCACCAGCTACTCCAGAGTCAATTTTGTTCATGGAAAAAACAAGGCAAACCAAAGTCTTGGGCTCACCTGCATCTGAACTGAGAAAAGAATCAAAAGTGCTTAGTTCAAGTCAAAATTAACCACTACAGACCATTTCCTGTTTCTTTCCCGTCAGCCTCTCACCGTTCAGTCAGGGATCAACTGCTTCCATGGGTCCCCTCTGACCTCCAAAGCAACAAGTGTAGGTCTAACTTCCAACGAGACCTGACCCCAAAATCTTCCAGAGCCAACCCAAGAGCCCCCTCTTTGGATGGGCGCTTTTTGCTGCCCTGACCTTCCTTCCCTTGCAACATTTACTCATCTTCAAGACACACCAGGAAAAATGAAAATGTGACTTCAGCTCAGGAATAATTAAGAAGCATTTAGAAACCATTCAATAGACATATAGTAGAGACCAAGCAATACACTGCAACTAACTTCTCTAAAGTTGTGTCTTTAGCTTTCAAGCTTGATCGTTACTGGAATATGGCACAGAATTTTTAATTATACTGCTACTATGAAGTGGTAATGAGCATTAGCTGATGACTCAGAATAATAATTACTAGGTGGTGCCATCACGAAGGTACAATTTTAGAAGCCAAGCAGGTGTTACTTTCCTGAATGATTCAAAAATCACAAGCAGCCAATCCTCCAGCTAATTGCACACGGAAGCTATGCACATCTGAAATGCCTTTTTCAAAGTCCAAAAGGGGCAGAGAAGGAAGTTTTGCCTTAATTCTGCTAAGCTGATTGGTTGTCAGTGTTCAGAAATAATTCCCCAAGTACCAGATATGGCTTTTTCATGATGTGTCAAGCATCTGTCTATTAAAAAGGTTAGGTTGCCTCTTCTTGGAGAAAGAAACATTTCAGGCTTGCTTCCACCCAGAAGTCTCACGGCCCCCAATTCAGAGTGTCAGTCATTTTCTATCAGTGGCAGCAGCAATAAATGCCAACTTGCAATTACAGCATAAAGGTTTTTACATTACATGGGCTGTAATAAATAAATAAAAATGCATGTAAACACAAATACTTAAAACTAAAAATACATCTAAAAAGGGGCTCTTTTTTCAGTAGGGGATTATGTACTCGAAAACTCTAAGTAACCCCAGAAAATTGTGCAGAACATTCTTGTGGCATCAAGTTTTGGTAACTTGTTGGAAAAGTCCTGTCATAAAAGGCTCCTCTTTCCTTCCGCATCGTTCTCCAGGTCGCCCCACTGCATTGCAAATTGAATCACGAGACGGTTTCAACGTCTCAATTTCTAATGAAAAGCCAGCTGACTGGGGATATATCTATCACATCTGTACTACAGAGTATTTCAACGTAAGATTGTTTGTGACAGCAATTCAAAAGCACAGAATCTCCCAACTCCCTTCTCCCCTGGGTGCTTCAGTAGTTCTTTTTCAACCACTCTTGAAATAGCTGTACGATGGAGTTACATGGGCCTTGCTACGGGAATGACAGATAGCAGATAAGTGTGGTTTTTTAAAAAAAATCCTACTTCTCCTTTTGCATATTATATCTTAAATCCTCCCCCACATCGCTGCTATTTAAACAATTCAATTAAAATTTTGGGCGACAGCACGCTCTTAATTTCTTTCTTGATTAACTGGTGTACAAAATGAGGCTGAGTGGGAACCCTTCCCCCATAATACGGCGAATTATTTTTTTTTTAAGGGGTTTGCAGGGAGTTAGCAACAGAGGCAAGAAACAACAAAACCCTGGGCGTGCTGGGCCACCAGCCGTGCCGTGGGCCAGCAGAGGAACCCTGCCTTCCACCGCAGGCATGCCCACAGTGACTAATGCCTTCACACCCTGCAGCCTGAGATCATGCTCACCCCATGGTTATGTCATTTTTAAAGCATCTGGTGGTAATTTAGAAATCTAAACCTAAAAACCAGACAGGCACGTACTTTGAAAGTCTACTATACAGTAGATATACTACAGATGTAGTCAAAGGTAAAAAAAATAAAATTGAAGTTTACCCTTTTTAAATTTGAGCTGGGCACTTTACCTGTTTATTACCTTGTCTAGAACACCAAAAAAGATGAATTATCCCAGTTTCATCTGGCAGTAGAGCAACACAGAAGAGATGTTTGCACCGGTAGATAGATGAGCTTCATTACTTTGGAACTAGTCTCTTGTACAGAGATGCTGTAACAATTTAAGGCCCTTAATAAAGCAGATTACCTTATTTATTATCACTGCAAGCAATCTCCAAATCAGATACATGATTAAGTTATCATACATCAAGCGAGCCACCCTCATGGATGACGTACACCCAACTAGCCTGCCCCACGCACAAGTCAAACTTCTCTTGGACCTCCTCCAGTTCCCTCACGTGCACACTGGCTCGGAGCTCCTTGGTGGGCTCCTCAGCTGACTTGTGCCACCAAATCTGTGTCTCAGTGCTCAGCTCAGGAACCTCCAGCACAGACCTGCAGAGCTATTTATTACTGCGTCTAGTCTAAATATAGCAACTTTTTATGAAATTAATCACATTTTATTCTCTTGAGCACCAGTAGAACATACTGAATTGCAGTCAATGTAGGGTGTAATTCAGGAAATGTAATTACATTAACTAAAGATATTTAAATGTTAATCTGTAACAATGTTTGTCCCTTATTCCAGCAGGATTTGTTTCCATTCCCTCGAGCCCTTGAGCCCCTCATCAGACAACACCACCTCTGTTAGGAGGCTGGAAGCAAAAGAAGGTGATACTACCAAACCTGGGCACTTAGCCTGGAGCCCCTCTTCACACCCATGATCATCTGCAGTCACCCCTCGCCACCCATCGTTGAATGAGCTCAAGATGCATTTGGATGCCAGCCCAACATAACCACTGTCATCGTGCTAAGCCATTCTGAACGAAGGCCCGTGACACCCACCTACTTCAACACACAGCTTTTTTTGTTGTTCAGAAACCTGAGAGCAATCATAATAAGATATCCTCTAGACCAACACCCTTCCCTGAGAACAGGATTCATCTCACTTTTTGCAGAGCAGCCCAAACTAGTCATGAGGTTATTTCTGTTTTCAAGGAGACCGAGCCCTCCCGGGGGCAATTCAGCTCCCCTAGTTTAGGTGCTTACCTCAGGCTCGCATGAATCACCCCAGCCTCCCCTTCCCTCCCTCCTCTGATGATACAGGTTGCCTTAAATAACCACACAGAGCTAGAAGTCAGGTGTCTTGTTAAAGACAGTCAGGGAAAATGAACCACATTTTAACACTGCCCAGCAGCAGCCACTGAAGGGTATTCATTTCACATCCCAAACACCCTCCCAGATTCCTAACAAAATGGATTTCAGGACCTTCTAAATTGGAAGTTGCATCAAAGCTTAAAAGTTACAAAGGCCTTATTTTCTATGTATGTGCCTAATCTCTTCTTCCTATCACTGGCATCCAAAAGGTTCCTGCAGCAATTCTGTGATTTAGCTTTGCCTTGAACAGGAGCGGGGCCAGAAAAGGGAGCTGGACTCACTTGTCATTTAAGCCTGCTGTCTGACAATTGTACTGTTCCTAGTCCGTATTTTGAAATTACATCATATTTTCTCTCTCTTGCCTTTTTTTCCCCCCCCCCAGCTGAAAAGTCTTTCTTCTAAGGAAAGTTGTCCCAATCTTTTACAGCCCAAGGTCTCCTACCCTTCTCTATTCCTTCTCCATTTCTGTTTTTATTTTGATGTAGGATGACCAGAAGTCTCCACAGTATCCAAGACGCAAATATTTATGGATCTGTAGTATCACAGGGATAATTCCGATTTTATTCTCCACTCCTCTCCTAGTACTTCTTATTGTTCTATTTACCTTACTGAACACCACCACACACTGTACTGACATTTACAAAGAACGACCCACTGTACCTCCAAGAGGGTAGTTCCACCCGCAGCAAAAAGAGGATTATTTCCTTTCCCCCTCCATGCATTATTTTGCATTTGTTGACACTGAATTTCATTTGCCTCTATTTCCAGCTCCATGTTGAAAGAGTCTGCAAGTCGTTTCAGGCAGCTTCGGGTCAGATTATTGCAAATAATTTTGGTATCCTCTACAAGTTCTGTCATCTACTTAAAATCAAATCATTGATGAATATGTTGAACAGGTCCGACAACAGCACAGATCTTTGAAGGACTCCATCCCAGCAACAGCTGCTACAGGACACGGATGCTCGTCAGGTATTCCAGTTCTTTGTTTCCTGTTCCAACCACTTAGCAATTTCTGAGAAGACTTTTTCTTTCATTCCCTGGTAACTGTGGTTTTAACATATTTCTGTGAAATATAGCTTGTACATTTATTTTCAAAGAGTTTTTGACAAGGTATCAGCTAGATCTGCTGTATCCATATAGTTACCTTCCTTCAAAAACTTCCATAGATTCACGGGAAACACATTCCCTTTACCCAAGGCATGCTGTCTCATCTCCTGTTCATTATATTTCTGTTATCTACCACTTCTGTTTCTATTCTGATTTCTGACAAGCTACCCAACACAGCAGCCAGATTTACTGACAATCTCCCCGCATGACCCCAGACGCCCTCACTAGATTGGTATATTATTGGTTTATTTAAGCAGACGGCAAACCAGGAGCAATTTCTTATTTTCATTCCTTCAGAGCTCTTGTATGAGCAGCACCTAGCTCCAGTGCCTTGTTACCAGAATATTTTATTCTCTCTCTCTCTTTTTTTTTTTTTTTTTTTTTTGAAA
>Ga0065711_1036538_pt1 | contig 20880 bp, 25 predicted proteins | sample Hoacrofraction12_FD_59098 | JGI IMG/M metagenome (GOLD analysis project Ga0065711, IMG submission 59098) | Hoatzin crop microbial communities from Cojedes, Venezuela - Epithelial fraction 12 v2 (version 2) | ecosystem: Host-associated > Birds > Digestive system > Esophagus > Crop | place...
CGGGGAGAGGGGCGCTGGCCGTGGTGCTGAACGGCCCCTCCGCGGGGCTCTGCAGGGCAGTTGGACCGGTGAGCTCAGCCTGCCGCTCCAGCTGAAGAGGGGGGGGTGTCATCCAGCCGAAGAGGAGGGGTCCAATCCTGCCCTTTAATTATCATTTTTTGTTGTGGTTATGAGTTAAAAATAAGCTGTGCCTTTGCTTCCCAGCGGGGATCTAGGCTTTGCTTTAATTGCCTCTGTTTGAATCAATTTAGGCTCAATTATGCTCCTTCTTAGGTGTAATTGAGACGTTTGTGCCTATCTGTCTGAGGTAGATGCAATCATCCCCCGAAGCACTGCAGAACAGAGTGGCAGAGGGCGGCGACTTGATCGCCTTCCTAAGGCGTGGCCCTAGGTGAGCTCAGGAGCAGGATTCCCTCAATCAGCTCCTTTCCTCCCGGCTGGGGCTACACCTGAGCAGGGAGGCCCCTAGGCAAGTTAGGAAGCTACAGGTGTTGGTGCCTTTTTGGATTACAAAGCTCTGCAATTGGATCGTGCTAACATGTCCTGAGATGTGCCAGGCCCTGGAGAAGGCCAATAGAAAAGCCCTCCCCACTAGCAGGCTTGAAACTTTAAGCTCCACACCATACAAACATATCAGGAATTGGTTTTTTAAGCAGGTGATAATGGACAGTTCTTCCCATACGGATGGAATGGGCAATGGTGGAAAACCTCCAAGCTGGAACGTCCGTCTCCCACTAGGATGTCCTCTAGGTGTAGGTACAGGTCTCATGTTTGGCTGCAGGAGGAAAATTTTCTTCTAACATGTGAGGAATAGGTGATTTTTCACTGCTTGAGAAAACTCCAGCAACAGTTTTAAGATGATTTTTTTCTTAAAAAGAGGAAGAGAAGAAAAAAAGAGAGTTGAAGAGTTTTTTGGGGGGAGTGGTAGTGTTTATTTGGGTTGTTTTTTTGGCTTTTTTGCCTGCAAGAGGACTTTTCACTGTCATTTTCCTGCATTGCTGACATCTAAGACGAGGCTCATGAGAAAGCAAAAGCCTGACTGAGAGACGTCTGCTTCAGTTACTTGGATCCATGGTCACAATTAGACAACTGGTCAACGGATAGATTTTTCAGAGGTTTAAAAAAATAAATTCAAGCATTTATCAGTTTTTGACTGACCCCCAGGAGTTTCATGTTCTCTTCCCTGAATGTAGCGCTAACTCAACACTTACACCTTGGTTGTTTGACAATGTACTAGCTGTGTCTCGTCCCCAGCTCTAGCAAAAATGGAAAAATATGTAGTGGAGGAGGGTTGCTGAAAAGTGTCACTGGTGAGTAGTGGTTCTTTTGTAAAGAATGGTTGAAGCTTTTCTAAAAACCCTGTTTTCCACTTAAAAAAAAAAAAATCTTACAAGCTTAGGTAGAAGTTTTTAAACCGAGGACTGTATTAGCACGTCTCAGTGTGCAGTTCTTGGCTATGAAACACCACAAGTGCCATCCTCGTCCAGAGAAGAGTGCTGGTGATGGGAGTCTGAGCTGGCCTTTCCCTCCTTCCTCCCACAAGAACCGTTCTCTCATCATCCATTTCTGAAGTACATGAAGAAGCAGCGAGGACTGATTAACCTCCTGTGAGCAGCAGTGCTGAGAAGAGTCCAAACACTCAGGTTTCCTCAGGCTACAAGTCTAAGGACCATTAGGACCTTTCAGCTCTGCACAGTACCCAAGGCAGGGTGGGCCTGGGTCCATCTGGGGGTTCTACCACATCACCCCCAGACACCTAATGCAACGTCTTTGTAGCATCATGCTGCTGCTGCCCTCTGGCTTCAGCGGGCAAGTCATACTGGGCCACCAGTAATTAGGACTACCTGGTCCAGGTCTGCCCTTGGCCAGAATTTCATAGAAGCATTTGGGTTTAGGTTGGAAGGGATCTTTCAAGGCCATCTAGTCCAACCCTTCTGCAATGAGCAGGGACATCTTCAACTGGATCAGGTTGCTCAGAGCCCTGTCCAGCCTGGCCTGGAATGTTTCCAGGGATGGGGCATCAACCACCTCTCTGGGCAACCCCTTCCAGGGTTTCACCACTCTTATTGTAAAAAATGTCTTCCTTACATCTAGTCTGAATCTCCTCTCTTTTTGTTTAAAACCATTACCCCTTGTCCTGTCACAACAGGCCCTCCTAAAAAATCTGCCCCCATCTTTCTTGTAAGCCCCCTTCAAGAACTGAAAGGCTGCAATCAGGTCTCCCTGGAGCCTTCTCTTCTCCAGGCTGAACAGTCCCAACTCTCTCAGCCTTTCGGCACAGGAGAGGGGTTCTAGCCCTTGGATCACTTTTGTGACCTCCTCTGAAACCTTTCCAACAGGTCCATGTCTTCTTTCTTATGGGGGCAGGTGGCCCCAGTTCATACCAGCAGCAGCCACCAAAGTCTTCTCACCGTGCTGGCAGAAGATCCTTCCTTCAGCCGGTTGGCCTGAAATCATCCAGGTTGGTTGTCCATGGAGCACCCACCCCACCCCGATATAGGGCACGGCCAAAAACCCCCCTTCCCCGCGCTCCCCAACCCCCGCACAACGGCAGTTGCCTTTGAGCTGCTGGCACAGGCCTGGGCGCAGCACTGATTAGATCGCTGTCACCAGGGAACAGGAAGGTTAATTGCCATTCTCTTTGTGTGCCGCTCGGAGAGGAGACCAATTTCAGCTCAGTAGCAACAAAGTGTTGCTTGCTTGCTTTGGATGGGGGCAGGGGGAAAGCAAACCAAAGTGGAAAGCAGAGAGGGAGGGCAGCGGGGAGGGAGGGGGGGTGTTGGACAAGCGGGCAGGATTGTGCATGGACTTTGAGTATAGCTGTGTCTTGTCTGGTCTAGCAAAAGAGAAGTGCTTAACAAGTATTAAGAGACACAAATAATTCTCCTTTTCTCCTCTCGCCCATTCTTTTCTCTCTTTCTCTTTGCTTGTAAATCCTGCTTATCGCATCTGAATAGCAGAATGGTTTCACACCGGACCTTTAATCTGGCCCAGAGCAGCCCCCAGAGGGGCAAAGTGGCTGAGGATTACCTTTTATTTTATTTGATTTTTTTTTAGCTTTCTTCCACTCCTCCCCTCCCTCGTGTTTTTTTTTTTGTAATTTTTTTCTTTCCCCTTGCTCTGCATTTGTTCTTGGAAGGAGTGAGGAGCAAAGGCTTAAGGGGGGAAGGGGAAAAAAGAAGTGTGTAGGGGGTGTTACAAACTTAAGGGGATCTGGATCTATTCAGAGAGACTTGTCCATAGCCTTGCTGCTTTTGTTCGCCTGCCATTCTTTAGCTGATTTCTTCACTCTAGTAAAAGCGCTTTAATTCCCTTGTAGATACCGAGAATCCCTCCTTCTCCTGCTCTCCCCTCCTTCTCCTCCTGCAGCCCCATGCACCCTCTTTCACTTTCTCAGATTCTTTATCCAGTGTCCTCCTAAACACCAACAAAGCCCAGAAATAGTCCAGTTTTCTTTCAGAAGAATGAAAGCCAGAGAAGGAGCAGGAGGAGCCAGAGGAGATGGGGAGCGGTGCGTGTGTGCACACATGTGCATCTTTACGTGTGTTGCACCTGCCCCATGCTGGAGGTTTTTTCAGCTCTTCCTGACTATTCTGATGCGGGTTTTGATCCCAGGAAGCTTTGTTCATGGTCTTTTCAGCTCTAGGTGTAAGCCATATGGGAAAGCCCTTCAGGAGAGAAGGGCTGCGGGGTCAGCCTCAGCCAGCTTTGGAGGATGCAGAAGGATCTCACACCCGCGCTCTGCTCGAGGGCTGATGGAGCTGGTCCTGGGAATTGTCACCAGGGGATAAGCCAGGAGATCAGCATGGGCTGGAGACCCCATCGCAGACTTGGGGTGGGTGTAAATGGGCTGGTGCAAAGGTCAGCAGAGCAGCATCCCCACCAGCTGCTGGACACTGAGGGAGAGGTTAGTCTTCTCCCATGTTTAGCAAGGAGACATTTTCCAGCAGGCCAACGTCTCAGAGCTCCAGGCTATGAATCACCCTCTGCAGACACTCAGGGTAGGTGCTGACAGCTTGGTGGTGGGAATACCTGTCCGTGCTCTCATTTGCCAGCTGTCTGGGATAAAAATATCTCCTTTGTGCATGATTTTGACTCTGAAGCTTAGGCAACTGTTCAGCTGCAAGTTCTTGTGCAGGACCATGGAGTGCCTGACCAGGAGATGCTTGGCTCGAAGCAATGATGCCAATGCTTGATGCGTTGTGGGGACAGTCTCTCTCACTGCCTTTCAGGAAGGAAAACTTCATGACTGAATATCCAGAATTCCAAAAGGCAATGGAGATTTTGCAGGATGGCCTTGCTCTAGCCAAAAGCTCAACCACAGGGAATCAAGAATAGCGAAGGTGTTGAATCTGCTGGTGTTCAGTGGTTCACCCTATAGGCATGAAACAAGTTTTAGCCACGTGAAATCTTTAGGTGTGATCTCCAAGAACTGAGAACTGATCGAGGTAACTGGTTATCAGCCCTCGTTAACTGATAAGAGCAGTTGCCATGCTGAGCTCACCACAGAAAGAACAGTCTCCAACCCTGGCCAAGGCAAGCTGGCGCATAGCTCTGGTAAGGGTTTGTGGATGCTCCTGCTGCCAGCCGTAGTCCAGGCCCAGCTGGCACTCATGAAGATAGGAAGCCCAGTAAAGGGGAAGGGATTGGCAGTGGGGATGAGTTGCTGCCTGTCTCACCACGGGGAGAAAGAGCTTCTGCACTGGTTTCCAGGGAGAGTGAATATACGGCATGTGCAACCCACTGCCAGGCCCCCAGTTGGTTTCTCTCTGAGTTGTACTTGTGTCTGACGAAAACCAACATTGTAAACTGGCACTAGAACTGCACACAGCAAGCCAATCAACAAGAAAAACACTTGGACCAGACCTGGTGTTTGTGAAGCAGTTCTCTGAGCTCCAGCGCTGCCTGTGCTTAGGAGTCCCTGCCCACCTTTCGGTCATTGCTCCCTGCTTCCAGCTCTGCCTGAGGAGGTGGGACCACATGGTGGAGGCAACATCATTAAAGCCTGGACAAGGCGCAGGGAGAGGAAGAGCAGCAGATTGACCTGTAAAGACGTCATATAGGCTACTGCAACACGTGTCTGCTCCGCCTTAGTCCTAGAGGTTATTACTCTGGTGCCAGAAAGGGAGATGTGCCTTTATGTCCAATTGTGAACTGCAGCTGATGAAGCGTAGGGAGATATTTCCCAGTGCTGGTTCTGCTGCAGAAGGTGGTAAATTCCTTCCTCTCCTCCTGTCCCACCTTTTGACTTCAGGTGTAAATCAGAACCTTGGTCTTGCCTGTAATGCTAAATACATCACAGTGAATCAATGCCATCTTCATGGTGAGAAGATCCTCGGTGCTGTTTTAGCACTTACCACCACCACGGTATTTTGAGCTGAACAGACTGTACCTAGGAAGTGTGTGAGCTAAAAGCACACGTGCCTGTTGTCACAGCCCAGCTGAAGATCACCTCAGACTGAAGAGATGGCTCCAGTGTTGAAGGGTGTCAGGTCATCCCACCTAATTAGCCCAGCTAGAAAACTCAAATTTCTGTGAGACCCAGGAGCTTGCATAGATAGGCCTGGAAGAGATCACCCCTATCTGTGAGGTTTGGATCCTGGTAGAGCTGACATTGTCCGCACAAGAGACCAGAAGCATCTGCAGAACATGAGTTCCACATGTTCATCTCACCACAGGCTACAAGACACTCGTTACACTCCATCTGCAAACCAACACCTCTGCATTCAGAGACCAAAAGACTTTAATGTGGCACACTACAAGAAAAGAGCGGAGGACAAGACCAGGTACCTAAAATTAGAGTATCTCCTGGAAGTCACATCTTTATTGCAGTTGACACCTGATGGAAGAAAACTAAAGCCATGGGGAGGGAATGGGGATGCAGAGGTGAGCCTTGTCAGGGCCCTGAGGGCACTGATTGCTCTTAATTGCCCTAATCAGCCCCTCCTGGGGCCCCACCCACCTCTGCCCACGGCCCAGGAGCTCTATTTAAGGGCAGCCTTGTGCTTTTACCCCCTCTCTAGGCTGTGTTGTAGGTGTGCCTGCCTCTGGCCCTGCCTCCTAGGTGGACCTTGGACTTGTACTGTAAGTACCTTTTCTCCTGCCCCTGACCAGAGCCCCTGGGTAGGTCCTCCACCTGGTTCATCCCTTTGTCTTGTCTGGGACTGTTGTGGGATGGTGTTATGAGCTCCCTGCATTGGGGTCACCCATCCTTTGCTCAGGGAATGGGTGGCCCTTGCTGATTGAGCAATGATGAGATGCAGAGAAGATTTCCCCCTCCCTGCACACTTTTTCTTTGCTCAAACTGAGTGTGGGTGGCTGTTCTTGATGCTGACTGGACCAGTTGGTGCATTGTTGAGCGCTTTGCTGGCTGGCCCTGCTGGGTTTTGGTGGGAGAGACCACGGAGGTTTTCCGTGTCTTCCTGGTGCTGGGATGCTTTTGTGTGCCTGGGCACGTGCTTCTTTGCGGAGCAAACTATGGGATCAGAACCTGCTTTTACAACAGGGTTTGTTCCCATGTTGGCCAGGATAAACTCCCCCCTCTTTCCCTCCCAAGTGGTGGGCAACAGGGGAAGCTGAGGCATTTCCTGCAACGACTAATTAGATCCAGCTCCTAACAACAACATGCACCAGAGAAAAGCAAAGCATTAGCTAGGACAAAGTAATGAGACTGTTCCTCTCCCCAGTAATTTCTCAAACTAATCCTAGACAAAACTCCCAGTGCTGGACCAAGCTGCTAGGTGGTGTAAATCAGCACTGCTCCCCTTCCTTCAGTGAAGTTTTGCTGATTTATGGCAGCTGAAGATTTCTCACTACCAGTAATTTACATCTTCAGAAAGAACTGATTTTGTGCCTGTTCATTTCTAATCCTTCTTCCCTTGGGTGCCACGGTGGCTACCAGGGCTTTGGTCTGTCTTGGAGGCACGTTAGAGCTGCCACCATCATGACAAAAGGCAGTGCCACTGCTGACAGAGGTAGGCATGAAGAGTGTTGCTGTTTTTATAGATGGCTGGATTTCTCCTGCAGCCGCTGTGGTGGTGTTGGATTAAGCTGCAGGACAAGCACGCAAGCAGCTTAGTCATGAATGATGCTCGCATTGCAAGCGATGAGTAATTCAGGCAGCAGTGTGTGTAGCACAGCTGCTGTCGAAGCACCTGGCCTTCAAAGGGTGAATGAGCATTAAGATTGTTCCATAAAAGCCAGTCTAGCAGTTGCAGGGGGGGATGTTTTACGAATGGAGGTGGTAACCTGGACCTAGCTTTTTTGCAGCAGTTGGCCAGTAGTGGAAGATGATTTGCAGTGTGGTTCACTGAGGTGTAGGCCAAAGGCTGGAGCAGACAGAAGTGTGGTGGAGAGGCCTGAGGAATGTGGGAGGAGATTTAGGAACACCCAGGAGCAGAGGGACATGAAGTGTCAACAGGTAATTGAGAGGAATTTCAGAATGGGAAGACAGCCTGGTGTTTCAACCAGAGTTTCCAGAGGAGAAGTATCCGGACTTGCTTAGAAGTCAGAAAGGGATGGGCATCACAAGTCCCATCTTCTGTCTTCTCCTTTGAGCCAAAGCCACCAGATGTCACAGGCAGCAGGTCAAATGGCTGGCAAAGGTGTGCTGCGGGTCACCCTGGAGCACTCTGTGTGGCTGTTCACAGACCATCAGGGTGTAGGTTTGGTTCCATAGACACAAGCAAGGAGATGACTGTCCAACAGTGATGGTCAAAGATATACTCAGTGTGAAGGCTTTCAAGACCAGATGAAATGATGGACTTCTCAAGATGAAGTGGTCTTAGCAGCTCCCTATAGGTTGAATGCTGATCAACCCCCTAGCCAAAAGGTGAAATGCAGCCAGCTGGACTGTCCTCTTCTGTGCCTTCACCTCTTCCTCCAGAGTTTTGCAGCTCCACCTTTATCTACCAGTCCCAACAACAGTGAGATTACATCTGTCTCACCTGGACATGCACTGGGCACAACAGGGGACCAGGCTCTTCAGCCTTGGCATGGATGTTTCCAGCCAAGGGACAGGGGCTTCATGGTTCAGTGTGTCCCCATAGCATCTCCAGAACAAGCCTGTTAACTTCTGACAGATCAGCTCCTCACTGTGGGACTGCAGCTGGGAGAGGGATTTGGGACTAACGTCAGAACCCAAACAGTCAAGTGAGGCCTTTTTTGGCCCCAAACCTATCTTGACTTGCAAGAAGCAATGCTGCTCTGCAGCAGCTGAGCCCCAGGTCTTTAAGAGCACAACCTTCTCTGTAGAATTTGCACTGGCCTCAGTGTCTTCATCCACAGCGCAGCCCTTGTTTAAGATGGAAAATAAAGCCCAAAGAAGTAATGCTGAAGATGAGTCTTGTTTTTTTTTTCCCTCTACAAAATCCACCCCCTTCCACAAACCACCACTATCCTCTTGGATCCTCTGGTGCAGGCATGTTGGTGAAAAAAAATTCTTCTCCAATGTTTTCCCCTTTCCATGGGAACCTTTTCCTTCCTCCTTTTGGGAGGCATCATCCAGTCTCTTTGGAGCGCAAGCTGGGGAAGGTGCAGGGAGGAACAGGGGAGGGAGAGGAGGAGCTGGAGATGTTTGCTAGCAAATAAAGGACTGTGTGCTTAAACACTCTTCCTCTGCCTATCCCCACCCGGCAGCGTTTGCTCAGCAAACACTGCTAATTCACCAGCTTTCCAGCATTTGATTTGGTCTGCAAAAGCAAACCTTGTATCCCATGTCCCCAGTGGCCTCCTCTCCCTGCCTGCTTGCCCCCAAGATGTGCTGCTCAGCACCAGCCCTCTGCTCCTCCCCACCTTGCCATTTCTTCCCTTCCACCCTCCAAAATCTGGGAGCTGGTTAAAATCGGGCTGAGATGCATGTGGTGGGAATGTGATGCTGCAACCTCCCATGCAACAAAGCTCTCCTGTTGTGCTGTCAGCCCTCATAAACATGTGGGAAAACGCCAGCCTGGACAGTGTTTTCCTGGGATGCCACCCATGTCCAGGCAATGGGCTCAAGCCAGTCGATAAGGGATGAGCACAATGGGTTGTGAGTCAGGTTCTGTGGAGGTGGAAGAGGGAAAGCCAATGTGGGACAGAGGCAGTGATGGCTGGGTTTCCCTTTGGAGAAAGATAAGAGGTTTTTCAGGGGGCATGGGGAATTGCAGCCCTGATTGCACAAAAGGGTCAGCATGTCTTGTCCTTTTGACTGGTTGTTTCTAACCAGTAGCTGTCCTAAGGGCAGGGCTGAGACCCTGTGTCTTCTCTGGCTGCAGCAGTGGGAAATGGTTTTCTGACTTGACTTGAAGGTGCCCACTAAAGAAGTTGATGTTTGAAGTTATCAAACTACCAGACACAAGAAAAGAACCTGAAACCACCATGTTCATCCAGATGTTGTCTTCTACAGGAGAGTCATCAGCTATTATGGTATAGTATAGTAAAGTATGGAGATACTACAGTATGCAATAATATGGTTGTGGAGAGATCAATACATCTAACAGGGACCTCTCAGATGCCAAAATGCTTCAACAACTCCAAAATGTTGAGTTTGAGTCAGAGTATAACATCCTTTGCCTTTTGTAATAGTAATGAAAATACTCTGCTGAAATTTCTGCTTGTGGCTTGGCCAGGAGTTTGGAAAACCTTTCCAAACTTGAGTTGCACCAGAACTTGCTTTTTCCGTCATGCTCACCAGCAGCACTAAGATAAGGAGATACTACTTGGACAAGAGACTTGAAGGGGGAAATCATGGTGGTCTTGCCAGAGATCTCACATCCAGGTGCTGTCTCACTGTATTTCTCCTGGTCACACTTCAACAGAGCACAAACCTTTTCCTTCTGCTGAGCTTCTGCTCAAACTTAGTACTGGGAATCACTGATTTGGAGCCAGGACCAAGCCCAAGGGAGGCTTGGTTTGCTTGGTTTGGGTTTGCTCTGTGTTGTGACTTTTGTCGTGGCTGTTGTGAGAGCTGCAGTCCTTGGCCCTGCTCTGCTGGTCTTCGTCCTGGCAGGGCGTCATGCTATGGGCATCCAAATGCCCATCACCCATGCTTGAGCTGCAAGGGTGTGGGTGCTAAAGGACACAGCAGTTGCCCGCTGCGCTCCTGGAAAAGGAGACAGGCTTGGGAAAGCAGTCGTCTCTGCATGGGAAGAATCCCCCTGTCACTTCAAACCTGCCCCGGAGCTCAGGCTGTGACATATGCTCCCTTCTCGCCTCCTCTCCCGCCTGCCTTTCATCACAGGTCCTCACAGGAGGCCCATTAAACACTTAGCTGACCTTGGACCTCTGCCCGTGACAGCTGCCCGTGAACGCGGGCAGGAGCGTGCTTCCACCGCGCTGTGCCCGCCGGAGCTGTCACCGGTGATTTACCACGCTGTGGTCGCAACGCCGAGCATGGGGAGCCAGCACTGCTTGGATGGGGAGGGAGGGAGGGAGAGCCAGGGTGGCACGGCGATGCCACGGGGCAGCAGCAGACTGCTCTGCGTATCTGCTGGCCAAGCTGCCCCTCTTCTTTCCCCTCAGGGTTCAACCCTGGGTCTTAATTTTCCAGCTGACTACACTCCTTTCTAGCGGGAGTGAGAGGGGAGATGCAGATTAAAATAGTCACAGCCTCTGGCACTAGGTCTGTGGCTGAAGGACAGATAATGTCTGGGGTGGGCTATTTTTCCCCCTTCGTGTTGTCCTGATGGGACCAACCCTACTGTGGAGGCACTTCTGGTGAAGGGGTGATGTGGCCCAGCTGCAGGCTTTTGAGTGAGGTGTGTGGACACAGCTGGGCTGGTTTCGCATCAGGAATCGGAGCGGTGCCCCTCAGACCATCCCTTACATGCTGCTGTCCAGGACAGCATCCTTTGAGTATGGCATTAAGCCCTTGTTCTAGTTCTTGATTTTTGCACCCTGAATCTGAGCCGTCAACCCACTATATCCTGCTGAACATTTCAGATTACCTGCCCTTGTCTATAAAAAACAAATTTTCCATGACTACTTATAAAAGATCTTCCATGGTCTTAGCAGAGCCTGATGACCCCCTTCCAAGCCCCTCCTGCCCTATCTCAGGTCCTCTCCACTGCTGGACCAGAGCACCCCAGAGCAGGTCCTGTCCCCAAGCTACCTCCAGCATTTCTCAGGGCTGTCCCAGGATGAGGAGTTTGTGGTGTGAAATGCTGAGGTTTAGGCTATTCTTTGGGAGAAGCAGCAAACAAGAATTGCCTCTGTCAGCCTGTTGGCAGGCAGCTGGAAGAGAAGCAGCCACATGAAAGAAAGTAAGGGTGGAAAGTCCCAGCTTCAGCTGCACCACCAGCAAAACAAGGCAATGGAAAGCCAGAGCTGTGTCCCTCTCTTTTCCCAGCTATGTCTGGGGACAGCCCTAGGGAAAAAGGGTATTGAAGCATTTCTAGCTGTACCACCCTGTTCTTCACAACCCCGTAGTCAGAAAATCAGTCTTTGCTGCCCATGCTTCTCTCTACTCACATTCGGTAGTCATGAGGTTTTTCCGGGAGCTTGGTATGATCTACAGCGAGCTACCAAAAGGAGTCATTGCTGCTCTGTGTCCCAGGGGAAATGAGTATGTATATGGGCAAGGATGGAAAATGTGACTCTGCCAGGTACAGGGCGGCTGCTCAGGGAACCTCTTCAAGAGGTGGGAACATTTTCCCTACAGACAAGCTGTAGGGACCTGTTAAAATTAAATCAACCTCTTCATAGTGAACCTATTTTCCTACCCTGTAATGGTGAGGAAAAGCTCATCTGAAGCTTGGGCATCCTCTGGAACAAGCTTGCACCTTTTTACTCAACCCAGCACGTAGCAACCCCCTAGGAAGGCTGCTGTGATGTTGTCCCCACCCCAAGGAGAGAAGTCCCCAAGGCTCCAGGTTCTTTCACCCATCAGATCTCACCTTCCCTTCATGCCTGGAGGTCAGAAATGGGTGTGGGGAGGGTGTATTTGCAGCTGTGGTGGCTGCAGTCTGGGATTTCTTTGCACCCAGAAGATAGCCAAGCTGTGATTTCTCCGAAATAACCTTTGATTTGGAATGCATTTATGAGCAAGGCAGTTCAAAGGCAGCTCGGCTGCAGCAGGCAGGCTTGCACCACTCCTACGGTATCTCTGTCGAACATGGCAGAACTTAGGGACATGAAAATGAGGATCTAAAACTCAGAGTGCCTTTGAAAAATCTTCACTTGGAGACTTTGCTTGACACAGTGAGGAACAAACAAGGATTTGGAGTTGTGCAGGGGCATGGAATGAGCAAGATAGGAAGCAGAAATGCTGCTCCTGATGCTGCCAGTGCTATCTTGGCGCCTTGACTCTGACATAAATGCCCTGATAGGTGCTGGCTTGTTTCTCTGCTCTGAGCCGTGAAACCTCATCACTCTTGGCTTGGAACAGAACCACCTTTGAGGCTCTGTCTTCACTCCTACTGAAGAATTTCTTGTTGTGGAAGGTGCTTCAGTACAAGACCTGTGTAAGCCATATCTGGGAGGAGCAGGTGGAGTGGTGGGGCAGGCTAATACAACCTGGTGTGGGAAACTGCTGCTGCGGCCTCACCACTGTGGTTGCAGCGATGGAGTGCTCTGCTCTTGGTGGCTGGTGCTGGGGACGTGCTGCTGAAGCTGCCCAGAGCCTGGGCACCTCCTGGGAGAAGCAGCAGCAGGAGGATGGAGCCTGTGTGTGAGCAGAGAGGAGCTGGGCTGGTGCTATGGTACCCAATGTTGGGACCATCCTGGTGCAGGATGAGATGACCTTTTTTGCACTGGCACCCATACATGGGTGCTGAGCACCTCTTCTGTTGGTCACCTCCTTGGCTGGGAGAGGCCAGGAGAGGAGCTTGCCTGGTCCCGGCTGTGCCTCTGCTACATGCTGCCCTGCAGAAGGAGTCCTCCTTCATCCCCCTGCTTTGCATTATTATTTCCCCCCCTCTTTAAATTCATCTCCCTCCGCCATCCGGGGCTGTCCCTGCTGGAAAATTACTCTCACAAAAGCTCCCTCAGCAGTAATTACCTAAATGGGGGGAAGGGAGGGGAGATCCATTTAGAATCCACTTCATTGCGGGATTAGCTAATTAATTAACGGTTTCACTGACAACTCGAAGGGGAAGAGTGTGTTAAATAGGAAGGCTTCGGAGCTTGATTTATGTGATCTGACACCCATGGTCTCTCTGCCAGCTTGCCATCCTGCCTTCCCCTGGCTGTGGGGTCCTGCTCGCGCCTCTCTGGGGATGCTGTGGGGACAGTGCCTGCCCAGGGCTGCCAGAAGGCTGGGGCACTTGTGCCTGCATGTAGGGAGACAATGTGGAGGTGGATGGGAGCACGGCATTGTTAGCTGGCAGATGAAGCTGGGCTTGGAGGGGGCTGTGGCCACCGAGCTGGCAGGGCCACCCATCTGCCTGGCTGTGGCACAAAGAGTTGGGGGGGAGGAGGTGGAGGGTCCTGCCCTGCTTTCCCCTTGTCCCACTCTCTGTCTCAGGGAGAAGGAGGTTGTGCAAAGATGGATCTGAGCGGCGTCCACCTCCAAACTCAGCCTGTGGTGACTGCAGCAGGTCCTTGGGTGGGTGATCAGGGATGGGGTGCAGGCATGTGTCCCCTGACCATGAATGAAGCTGCTGAGAGGCCCGGTGACCCAAGCCAGCGGACTAGTCCTCTGCCGTAGACTTCCTGTGCAGCCCTGGGCAGGTCTCTCAGCCCTGCACCTTCTTCCTTCCCTGCCCGTCACCTGGTATGGTCGCCTGGCTCAGCACCTGCAGACCTGGAAAGACCTTGGGAAGTGTCCTAGGTACCAAACCTGCTTGCACATCCCCAAACCTGCTGCTCACCCCAACCCAGCCTCCCTTTGGGGACTGACCCTCATCAGCCTGTGGCTGGGGAAGGCCTCAGACTGCACCAGGGATGGGGTTGACCAGGGTGGCTGTGCAGAAGCAAGGACCAGCATGGCCCCATCCACACTTGGCCATGCCCAGCCCAACAGGGACAGGGATCCTGGGGGATCCAGGTTGCCCAGCAGAAAGCCGGCAGCACTGCCTGGCCCAGGATACCCCATGCCAGAGCTGGAGTGAGTTTGTTGGGTCTCAGACAGGAGTAGCTGCACTGACCTGGAGCGAGCTCCCAGCAGCAGGAGGATGGTGACCTCCACTCCCCCCTCAAGCACCCCTTGCTTTGACTGTGGTCTGCCCATTTCCCCTCTGTTTTTTTGTGGAGTTAGGGGTTCTTGGAGCAGATCGGGGTTCAGGGCTTGCTCTGCCCATGACCCAAATTCACCCCAGGCTGCCTGGTGCCTATCACCCACACTGGCATCTCAGGGGAAAACCAGCTGTGTATTTGGATGGGAAGAAGTAAAACTTGAGAGTTTCCAGCTGGATTTGTTTGTTTGAGGCAAAGGCTAAGATGGGTATTGAAAAAACATGCTTTTTCAGGTTAATTTGCATTTGTTTGTTTGCATTCTGCAAAGGCTGTAATTTCCCTCGGAGGGAACAAAACTGTCAAGTTTCACACCTTTGCTGGAGGTGAAAATTTCTCACGTTGGTTGCAAACCCACGGATTGGTTTGGGGAGAGATAAGGAGGGGGGAGAGCAGCGGGGCTGGGTTCTCTTCCACTTTCATCTGCTTCGGCGGGAATGAAGGGGAAATATCGATTAACAGTGGCACCGGAGCTGCCCGTCCTTCCTGGAGGGGGCCAGAGGGATCTGGTAGGGGACAAGGTGGGACACCCAGGGCGATGGCTGTGGGATGGGCACAGGGAGCCTGGTGGGCAGGTAGCTGGGCTCATCCCGACCTCTCTGCCCCGTTGCAGTGCAGGGCTGGAGGGATGCTCCTGACCCACCCAGCGCTGCCCAAAGCCGCTCGCTGTTGACTTTGACCATTGTTTCAGCCACTTGAATGCCGGAGGCAGGGAGTGGGTTAAATCTAAATAAATGTTAAATGCCAAATAAATAAATAAAGGCAGTTCTGGGGTGGGGTGTGCCCGTGTCTGGCAGGCCTGTGCCCCCACCGTGTGTGTCTCCCCCCCAGTGCTTTGATTGCTTTTTTTGATGGCTTCTAAATAGAGGCGCCCGATCGCATCTGGGAGGAAAATGAAACAGATTTCATTTTTCACACGCGGCACAATGGCTGCGCTGACAAAAGAGGAAGGCGGCCCATTGTCCTGCTCTGCATCTTCACATCCTACCTCTGTCCCCCGAATTAACCCCTTTCACCTCCGCCTTTGTCACAACACCACTTCGGAGCTGCCAAACAAAGGCGGCAGAAAGCCCTCGCCATGTACCGGGGGGGCTGGCGGCGGTAGCGGGGCAGCGGGCTGAGCCGCGTTGGTGTCCCTCATCTCGCTCCCCGGGGCCGGCAGCGGCTGTCCCTGTCGCCTTCCCATCAGTCACTCGCCAAACGGGACCTTCTCCGTCAGGTCCTACCTGCATCCCTGGTTGTGAGGGGCAAGGAGGTGGAACTTCTTGGCCCCACATCTCCTCTTCCACCAGGACGTGGGGTTTGCAGCAGCAGGATCAGACCCAGGGAGCAGCTTCACCTGGGGAGCCCTGGAGGAGCAGGATGTTGTTGGCAGCATCGTGGTCCTGGCCGTGCCGTGTGGTTGTTATGGCACTCATCTCCCCTTGAGAGTTCCGCAGCACCCTCCGCTCCCAGGGGCTGAGACCTCCTAGACCAAGCCCCAGAGCATTGGTGACCCCACCAACCATGTCCTCCTTTTGCACATTAAGGGTTCATTGGGGTTCTTTTTGTTTCTTCCACAGCTTTGTATTACCAGCTCTGTGACGATTTGGCTTATCACCCTTCAATCCCAGCCGTGGAAAAACACAAAGCTAAAGGGGGAAAAAAGAGCAAAGTTTAGGGTTTGCTCAGGCTGGTTTTGATCTGACCCTTGTGCCTTCATGGAGAGCACAGGAGGGCTGGCACAACCGGTGATGCCGGAACCAAGTTTCCCGCCAGCACGGGGCCACAGCACAGCCTGGATGGCACGGTTTTAAGCCGCTGGGAAAATGATTTCATAGATTTCAGTATTTCTTGGAGCTGGGGAAATCTCAGGATTTCTCTCCCCAGTGTGCTGGTTTATCTCCTTGCGGTCTGATTTCGGGGAGGATGCCGTATATTGTTTCGCCTGATCATTTTGACTCCCGCACTCGCATCTATCTGACAAGCCATTCTGCTCAAAGATGACACTGCTGCGATGAAGGCTGTGATAATTTCCTCCATCCCTGCAATCAGTGCCCTCTCTTTCAAAGGCTGCCTTCAGCCACAGCGGTATTTTTAGATGGGGAAAAAAAAAAAAATCCCACACAGAGATTTGTTTTTCCTTTTCCCAACACAGTCTTCACTACAGGCCCCTGGCATGATCAGCTGCTCGTCGTGGGGCCTCGCGGCTATCTGCTGCCTCCTTGGGCTTCCCTGTCTGGGATGTCCACTTGCACTTGAGTAGGACACGTGGGAAGGATCAGGCCAGGCAGATACTTGGGGGGGAGATTTTGCTCACAGTGGGATCTTCCTTCTCCGAATACAAGGCCATCATGCGCGTTGCAGAGCGGACAAGGACCTGGCCAGCCGTGTCCCAGTGGTACCCGGGGCTGCGTGGTCCCTCTCCATCTCTGCGGCTGCCTCGTGCAGTTCCCGGCTGCAGCATCCCTTTAAATAGTGAGGGACTGCACTCCCACCCGGGGCCTGCAGAAGGTTAGATAAGAGAACACAAACCACAATGCTTGCCCTTTTTTTTTTATCTTTCCTTTTTTATTATCTTCTTATGGCTTTAGAATTATCTTCACAGACACTACATGAATTTAGTCAGGGCAGGTAAGGTCACACACAGACACAGTTGCTCATATTTATGTATATTCACCAGGCAAAGGAGATAAATGGGAAAACAAGCGCAGAGGGGAATGGGGAGGGGAGGCAGGTTGGGTGGAGGATGGGATGCATCGACCCCAGGGTAGGGTGAGGAGGGGCAGCAAAGGGGCAGGGGCATCGGGGCTGTGACTAAGGTGGGGCTGAGCGTGCGATGGAGGGGGAGCTGGACAACAACCAGAGGGGAGAAGAAGACATCCCGGGCAACGTCAAGGCCATGCCTCGTGCTGTAGTGTTAGAGTCTGCAGAGGAAGGGTGGGTAGGATTTCCTGAAAGGCTGGTGGGAAATCACCCTGGAAAGTCTTGGGGTTTTGGCCAAGCCCTATCTTCCACACATTTGTGACCACAGGAGTCAAGTCAGCAAACTCACGGGTAGGCTCATAAAGCAGGTCTCAGCTAGTTCAGGCCTTGATAGCTCTCTTAAGACACCAAAAAGTTAGGTGAGAAGATTCCTACTCCGGGTCCTTGGCAGAGAAGATTGTGATGGGTGATGTGTCCAGGCTCTGGCTTCCAGGTCGGATGACACCACGGAGTGGTGGAGATGACCATGCCATGGCAAGGTGGGTACCTTGTGACCTCATGCTGAAAAGCAGGTCATGGCAGAAGGGTGTGAGCAGTGGTGAGCTGCAGCGTTTGGTCCAGGCCTGGGAAGCACAGAGCGGGAGCTGATGGTGTGAGTGCTGCTCCACACTGAACCGTGGTAGATGCTGGGCGTGGGAAGCCTGAGCTGGGGTTTGACAGGTGGTGAGATCCGGCTGGGCACCCTCCCCAGAGCAATTGCAACCTTGTGTGTGGCAGAAGGGACCTTGCACGCATGGGCAGGTGACAGATAACATTTGTAGAGCTGCTGAGGTGACCAAAGCACCGACCTGAGCCCAAAGCGACCCAGTACCCACTCAGCCACTGCTTGCCAGCACCTTTTCAGGAGAAGACAAGCAGACCGAGAGACACAAAGGGCTGCTGAAATCAGGGTCAGCTTGTCCAACCCTTACTCATGCCAGGTGGCACCTACCCACACAAGCCTTTTGATGGTGAGCCGTGGGCTCACCCAACCCCACGTCCATGAGCATCCCATGAGCATCGTCTGTCTCCTCAAGGCAGAACTTCTCATGGGCTCCAAGCTGCAAGCCCACGAGTTGGGAGGTGTTGGGCCAGCTGTCAAAGAAATGCAGAGCTAAAGGTGATTTTGCAAAGGTCTCTCTCCCTCATAGAGACCTGGGTGGGAGGGGAGGTACAGGGCAGGGGCAGGGGGCTGGGGCATCAAGCCGTTGATGGCAGACGCTTTCCGGGAAGCTGGGTACCCAGGCAGAGTGCGATGCTATTTCAAAGAAAATATATAATGCACCTAAAGAAATTGTACAGAAATTGCAAACAAAGCATGCACAGGAGGATATAAAATACCAAGTACAAGGGCACCCACCGATTATAACTTGATTTAAAACCACTTAATTCACTAAATAATAAATGCAGATTTACCAGAGGTGTCAGGACTAAAAGCATGCCTAACAATGCATTTATTTAATAACTGTTTGCTCTCAATGTCAGGGCACTGTGTCTAGAAAATACACGCAGCAAACGAAGGGCTGCGATTTTTTTTTTCCTTTTTCCCAAGGCCTAGCATATCTAGGGGAAAAAAACAAAAAAAAACAGACAAGAAAGAGAAGTCAGAAATGATCCAGGCAAGATGAAACCTGGCTTCCCTTTACCCTGGGAAATAGGAAACCCCGATGGGAAGCGGGCAGCAGAACAAATCCGCCAAGCACACTAATTCTTTGCTGGTATCTGAAGACGCAAAGGAAGGAGAAGGAGGCACGGGTTTAAAGGAAGCCTTCCTGAGGGAGCATCAGCCAAGGGCAAAGGTTGCAGGAACGGTTCCTCGCTTCGCGGACAGGGAGATGATTTGTTATATCAGATCAGATGTGGTTTTGCCCAGGAAAGCTGAAGGAGCTGCAAGCTCTGCTGATGACATGCGGCCGCTGTTGAGATGTTGTGAAGTTCAACAAGCGCTGAGTTGGACTGGTTCATCCCCCGTGGTGTTCGGAGGGGTAATTTTTACTGGTCTGTGGGACCACAGACTTTTATTGGCTCTGCATGGGACTGCCACCCATCAGGTGGAGAACTGGGGGGTTGGTGTTGAACTAGCAGAGTACTTTGCCAACACACCCAAGCTGAAGAAACGTCTCAGGGTCTTTGGGGGGCAGGTTCAGCTCCAGCCAGGAAAGGCCCACACTACCAGTGATGTCCTAGGCTCTGGGTTTTTAGCCATTAAACAAGAATGTGGATCGTTCCACATACTGCGTGATTTTTTCAGCTCAGTGCCATGGAGTCCTGAGCTCAGGTCCTTGGAGAAGTGTGCGGACCAGATTCCACTGCTTGCCAACCTGTAGTTTAGCCCGTAGAAAATAATGAAAGGCCAAGAAGACCTTGTTCAGGAAGACCCATCTTTGGCAAAGCTTGCTGAGAGGCATTTGCTGGAGTTTCACATCAACATGTCCTAGTAAAATCAAAGCAAGCAACTTCCCCACCATGACCACCAGCGAGAGGAACTCACTTGAACCATCATTTTCCCTCTAGTTGGAACTGAGCATCAGTGAATATTTTTAAGTCTTTGAACCTGACCAGGAGATGAACCAAAATATTCGGCCCTGCTGACGGCCCCACATGGGGAGGTGCTCTGGAAAGGGGTGATTTTCCCCCAAGAGTCTCCTCCTGGCCTCTCCCCCCATAGCCTTCTGCTCCTGCTCCAGTCCCAGCCCTCCTCAGCATGGTGTGGGAAATTCAGGCTCATTGCCTTCTACATCCTCCTTTTTGGGTCTTTATGTATAAATTCGGTCACTATCCCCACTGCCACCACGCTGGTGAACGTGAGCTGCTCCTTGCCCCAGTCTTCCTCTCCCAGGTCTAGCCTTGTGGCTCTCTGAGGTCCACACAGGGCAATTTTCAACAGCCCCCCAGGTTCCCCAAGCGCTTACTGTACAGGTTGATGTTGACAAGGGTGTCGGACTTTGCAAAAACAGCCCTGTGGTGACAGTGGTAGGTGGTGCCCACTTCTGTGGGCAAAACATGAAGGACTTGGCAAGGCTGTGATGGGACTGGCAAGCCTAAATCAGCGGGTGACCCTGCTTTGCTCATCTGAAGGGGGCTCAGCATTGAAGCAGACTGTGCCAGGGCACAAGAAGGTTTAGAAATGAATTTTCCTGTAGCCTTTGAAAAGCCTAAAGCTGGTTTGTCGTTTACCCCATGAGATATTCCACATGCATGGCGCGTGTCTCCAAAGCCATATTTGCCCCTTGCTCTGGGAAAAACAGCACGTGTGAAGGCTTTGTTCCCCGTAGCAACTTTCTGCTGAGCATGGTGTTGACATAAAAACCTCAGGGCTGGAGGAATTTGTCACCCAGCTCTGTTGTGCAAATGTTGAAGCCGGAGCTGTGAACGAGCCGACCCGGTGGGATGCTTTGCTGGGTGACACCCCGGCTCTGCTCAGCTCTGTCTCTGGTGATGCTGCAGGGATGCAGGATGACGTGGTAAGCAGAGACGCCTTGCTTTTAAGTGGTTAAAGCCAGGGAAAATTAATCTCTAAAGTCAAATCCGAACATGGCAGCGCTCCCTGGCCACAAGTGGGTTTCTCCAAGCCCACTCTTTTCCTTCCTGCGGAAACGCTGCTCCCACGGGGCTGGCGGCGTTCACACCGCTCCCAGCACACCCGAGCACTGCGGGTTTGGCTGAGGGCTGCAGGGAGTCTGGCATGTCCCTCACCGATGCCCCCCCGGGGTGTTCCTCACCCCAGGGAGCTGCCCCTTCTCTGTCGAGGACAGCCCCTGCCTCTGTGATGGTACCAGCCCTCTCCAGCCATAGCGGTGGGATTTAGGGAGGAGGAAGAAGAGAAGCCCACGTTTCTTTCTGCTCTTTCTCAGTGACGCACACCCCTGAAAAGCTGGTTATCTTCCCCAAATCCTGCGCCTGTCAGGGCAGCGACGCACAAAGAGCCCCCAACCCCTTCCAGCGCCGCATCCGACGCATGGTGGAGGTCTCTGCTGGGCTCCTCTTCCTTTCTACCCCCCCCCCCAT
>Ga0065711_1006516_pt1 | contig 20878 bp, 10 predicted proteins | sample Hoacrofraction12_FD_59098 | JGI IMG/M metagenome (GOLD analysis project Ga0065711, IMG submission 59098) | Hoatzin crop microbial communities from Cojedes, Venezuela - Epithelial fraction 12 v2 (version 2) | ecosystem: Host-associated > Birds > Digestive system > Esophagus > Crop | place...
CTGTGCAGCCTGCTGTAGGTGACCCTGCTTCGGCAGGGGGGTTGGACTAGATGACCCACAGAGGTCCCTTCCAACCCCTACTATTCTGTGATATTCTGTGATATTCTGAGTACCATTTAACCTCTGTGAGAATACAGCAGCACTTGGGAGGCCCCACTTAGAGTACAGTAAATCACAATCCATCATAGTAATCTCAAGTATATACAGTGGGAAATCTCTCGAGGAAACATCTTGTGAAGTCAGCGCTATTTGGGTTATTAAAGTAAAAACAAAACATAGCCTAAGCAAAATGCTTTGTACAGCTTTCCCCAAATACATTGGAAGATAACTAAGACTTACTTCCAATTATGATGAAATTCTCTAGCACTTACTGAGAAACTTCTTTGCGCTATGTTTTCCAGTTTATATATTTTGCAGCTTTTCCTCATCCCTCTGTACTTCCATCATACATTCATGAAGCATAATTTTTTTTTTACTTTTTTTTTTTTTTTACAGGCAAGTGTCCTAAGTAATCCCCAGTCTCTCGTGTACTGTTTCTTTATTTAACTATTGATGCCCTCTGTTCTCGAGAGTCTTTGAAAGAAAAGGTGGCTGGGAGTTTACTGGAAATCAAAACACTATTTTTACTCTTTCTTAAACAGCTGTTTTCTGCACAGCTAACTGATCACAGCTTTTCGAGTAGTAATAACACAACATAGTATTTAAAGTCACATGTGTCATCTTTACCACTTTGTATGGGAAACACTTTAGTGAATCATCAGCATATGTTTATAAATCAGACAACACAACTAAAGGAGATGGGGATAGCTGCTGAAATTTGACACTTCTAAGAGAGAAATCTTTCTGTGCCACTTGTTCTTCTTTAGTCTCACATGCACAGCAGATAGATATTAAAAACAAACAATTAAAACCGGTCAGTCTGTGAAGTTAGCACGTGTTTGTGATCAGTGGTCAAGCGAAATTTTGAGACATAATTTTGAAATTACAAATGTTGGTTGAGTATATTATAATGGACATCCAAACAAGCCTGCACTAACCAACACAATTCTATACCATACCTCGTCATTGTATTTGTCCAGTCTTTAATCATCTGTTACTATACTTGCCATAAATAGGAGTATACAGAGCTAGGAGATCTGAAATTGAAGCCCATAACCCAAGCAGCAGTTTACTCTCATTCCTAACTGCAAGGTTACCATCATGTTGCAGTCTCAAACTCCAGCATAAATCTTAGTGCCTGCACATGAAACACTCCACAGTGTGTAAAGGAAAATGTTCCTATTCATTAGAAGGCACTGTGCACATTTTCTACATGGGGAGTTATGTCCCATCTCTTTCAAGGAAATAAAAGGAACTAAGTGAAGCATAATAATTTTTTTGTATAAACAGTACATATCAAAGACTTGCTAATGCCCATCACTGAAGTATTTCTAAGGACCACTTCCTTTGATACTGCTTTCCAAGCAAAGATGCAATACCTCACTTTTCTTAGGAGGAGAAACTTAAAGTATACAGTTCAAATTTCTGGTCTTTCTCCTGTTATAGAAAAATAACAAGGTCTGGTCACTGAAGGGTGAACACAACTGCATTTTAGATTCAAGGTAGCATTACTGAATGCAATGTATTTGTGGGATATTCTGAAAACATTAAGTACAATGAAAATCATTATTAACAGATATCCCATCTTCAGAATCATCTCTTTTAGGGACATCCTTATCTCTGTTAATAGAGTGAGACTGACAGTTTTCATAAGGCTATTTAGTCCTTTTAAAGTTAATGGCTATATAAATACAATAAGCTAAATTCATAATGGGATTTCAATGTTACCAAAGACACCATCCCTCCTAGGGAACACAGCACACCCAGTAAATGCAGTGTTGATTCTTAGGTGCTATAAAATCAGAAACTTCACCAAAGAGCATTCTGCAGAGGTTATTCAAGATTGCCCATATGGAAGTCCTAGACTTTGGCCCTATTACACAGACAGTTGGATATCTACTTTTTCTCAAAGTTCTTAGTGAGCATTTGGTGAACTTTTGTCCTGAACTTACATGCTCAGGTCAGGCTCATCTTCCTCATGACAGAAAAATGAGGGAGATTTTATTGTAGCCAGATGACTAAGCATGCACTTGTTGCAGTCAAACAATAAACTAGATGCTTTATCGGTGTTGACTCTGTCAAAGCAATGTTAAATTCACTGTAGGCAATATCCCAGTGTTAATGCACCTTCTTAGAAGTGAAGAAAATTCTTTCTTTTTCAGGACTTAGGGGATATTCTACAGACAGCAGGAGTTTAAGGTATAAGTGTTCAGACCAGGCAACTTCAAAAATTGCAGAAATTGTGGTAAGAGGAGACCACTCAGTCCAGTTCTCCCTTTGTTTCTGTGTGTTTTTCCCAGAATTAGTGGCTAATTAGGAGGAAGGCATGAGTCCTACTGTCAGCCTTGGAGGCAGCTGCGTATTGGGAAAAAATGGACTGTCTTCAGTGTTACCCCACTCACACTGTAAGTGGGCCAAGGTCAGAAGAAAGCTCGGCTTCTAGGTTCTACTTGGGCTTAGATATGAGTTAACCTACCTGCCAGTTCACCTGTCAGATGAATCAGGATATGAATAGGGATGCATTTTTTGGTGCCTAAGAAACTTGCAAAATTGCTGAAAGCTGAGTAAATGTTCAGAGAGATGGCTCTAAATGCCAGATATGTCTCTAACAGGGATAAAGTAGATATTCAGAAAATGACAATTATCTGCCTAGATTCTAGCTCTGTCTTGTGGCTTATTTAATCATTTGTATACACTCTATATCTGACAAAGTATTTTTAGCAACAAACATTTCTGGAGGACTTTTTATCTTCAAAGTGCCTTTCGTATTTTGGGTATAATAATAGTCTTTATTTTAAAGACTTTGATATTTGTTGATGCACCCGTACAATGGAAAATCATTACTACCTGTTATCTGTCTCAATTAACATTTTGAGGCAAAAAAAAAGATTAACTACAGAAAAGTCTGTATTACAGTCAAGAAAGTGCTCTGACAGGGAAAGAAGGGAATAGGTTTGTCCAGGTTGGTGATCAGCTGTCCTGAGGATAGAGGTTTTCCACACTGTTCTTCAACTGAAACAGAGGTCAGCATGTCCAGAAGTTAAATTCACCCAGCATGTAGGAAGACATCAATTTTGCAGTTGGAGGCAGCAGAGGTAACAATGAATTAAGCAAAACTTCAGAAAGCTGTTATCTGAGGGCTAAACTGAAATACAAGACTACCTGTACTGTGGGTATTATTGCTGTGTTTCAATATTGTGAAATTATTGTGTTTCAATATAAGTAGATGATTTCTTTGTCCCCTCAAAGCATGTTAAAGCTGACAGCAAAACTGGTCACTGTGAGATAGCCCAGAAATCAGTCAGAAACACCCACAAACTGATGTAGATTTTTATCTATTGATTCTCCACAGCATTAAGGAAATGCTTCTTAGTCCTAAGTTAAGAAATGTTTTCCCCTCCTACTCTTTTTTGAAGGATTTTCCTCTACAGTGTGAGAATCACAATGGAAGCTGTGTGAAATACTTTTAGCAACTATATACTCATTCAACCTCATTGTTTCCAGATGGTATAAAATTTTAAAATATTTAAAATTAACAATATAGATCATTTTTAAAAGTACAGCAATTTAAAAAAAATGTTTTTGCATTCAAAATACTGATCTATTTTATTTGAAACTATTAAAAAAGCTTGTAATTATGCCATATATCCCCCTTATATTCAATTTTATTAACAATTATTTAATTTGATCATTATGGCCCCCAAAAATTAAATAAGTAAAAAAGTCTTAAAATATTATTTTGTTCCAACTGGGGATAGTTCTCCTCAGCATTACTAATATGGCATGGTCCAGTCACTATCATATGAAGCAAAATACCATTGATGATCTAAATTCCTCACTTACTGCTACAGGGAGGGCTACATTGAGCTTGCTAGTGTGTCCCAGTACCCCAAACCATTATCTAAACCCACACAACATTTCTAAGGCTGCTATCTTGAGATCCAAGTCTCTGTACAATTAAAGACACAATTTATGGTACTCAAAGAAAAGGTTTACTTTCCTTAATTTCTTTATGACTGGGTTCTTATGTTTGTCAGTTCATGGTGGTTTAGGGCTATTTTTTTCCTTCATTTATAGCACAGTCTCAAGAATGAATGATCTGAAGGGATAAACCAAATGTACATTGCGTAGAAAGGCAGTTAAAAACAACCCAAAATATAAAACCAAAACCCTTGACAGACATTGCCAAGATTGACTCAGACACTTTTCCTCCTCTGGGAAAGAGAAAAATGAATTTAATTCATAGCCTACAGTCATTAATATTAATTATGCTTCCTTTCCTATCTGGAAATGCATCAATTAATTAATTAAATATTCATAGAAGTACTTTTTTTCCCCTCACTTTCCATTCAAATTCTTTCCATATCTGAATTCTTTCTCATGTTACATTTAAAATACTTGTTGCCTCTTCATTAAAATGGGATATGGATTTACATGAATCAACAAACAAATACACAAATATTATCATAGTTATGGTCTGTATAAGAAGGAAAAAGGAGGGGAGGAGAAAGAAAGAACTGTGAGTTAAAATTATATTGCCATGATTAAAATATGCTTAACTGTTATATCTGAATGGTATGAAGGCCTACAAGAATTATGTAAATGTTCTGCCTTCTTGTGCAGTATTCAGTAGATGGTTAAATAGATGAAGTTACTGTACTGAAGAAAAAAGACAATAACACAGTTGTCAATAATATATACCTGTGTATAGCTTAATCTAGAAGTGATCAATTCAAGGTGTTAAAACTTTGGGTCGTGACAAGATCCACAGGTTTGCATGTAGGTCCTGCAAAAATAATTTTGTACTAGTTTTGTGCTGTGATTTGAACAGTAATGAAGGTCTGGTTAACAAGAAAAAGCAAACAGGACATGTTTCTTTGATGTTTTACATCCTATTTATCAGTGTGAAGGAAACAGATAGAAAAAGTTCAAGAATTTTTAGGGCATTATTTCCTACATGTGTAAAAGAGAACCAATCCTAAATTATAGTAAGGGACTGGGACTTCCACAGAGTGATTGAAGTGGAAGTATTCCCAGATGAAGAAGATGGAATTCTTGATGTATCTTCTAATCATATCATTTTCTTCAAAAGGAATTTCTAGTATGCTAATTCTGCCAATACGCACAAAACTGACCAAACCGACCAAAGAAAAAGAACACATCTTTGTATTTAAATCCTGTGGACCAAACTAGGCAACATGTAATATATGAAATATATGCCCCTGAGGATAGGAAGAGCAATGCAGATGTTTTACTTTTAGCAAAAGTCATTCTGCAATTTTACTGAAGTAACTGTAATGATAATTTCAGAAATTAAGTTGTCTGTGTTCCACTAAGCTGATTTTAAGGGATGAGGCTGATTTTAGAGGACGGGGAAACATTTGGTGGGCTGATTTTAGAGGACGGGGAAACATTTGGTGGTATTCCTGTTTCCTCCAGACTTAGTTGATGTTTCTTTAGAGTGAGGAAAAGGACAAGATCTAAGCAATATAATTTAGGGTCATATAAAGACCTATTAATCAATTGAGACTTTTGATTAAGAACTCTGGGTATAAAGGTCACAAAGGATTAAATTAATTTAGTGTATTTATTTAATTTTAAATGAGGTGTCAAACACATGTGGGACAGAAGGCAATTCCAGTACAAATTCTTTGGTGTGTATAGGAAAGTGATTTTCCTTTCAATGATTAAAAGGGGTTTTGTTTTTTTGTTTGCTTTCTTTTTTCAATTTCAAGTGAATCAAAAAAAAACCAATGTTCATGGTGTTCTATTAAGGTTTTCTCTTTCTATTTTCATGCATATGAAGAAGGGATCCATGTTGGCCCAGGTGTTTAATGGAAACAGATCTGTTCAACAGAAGCCTTAATTAGCATTTTGGCCTCATTTAAAAGATTATGCTATTAAGTATACAGAAAGTTGAACTGGATATTCAGTATACATTTTGTAATCTTAAATATATGAACCTATAAAGGTCTTAAGCTAGTTTTAGTAATTATGTCTCCTGCTTATTAATACATAGATTTATAATGAGCGGGTGGGGAGGAGAGAAAACTAATTCAGGTTTACTCTTTCTTAACATCTATGATGAGTGCCAGAGGTGTGCACACATACTAACTGATGCATTTGATTTGTTTTAAATACATGAACAGATAAGTCTTTTTACTATACTGATACTGCCTAGCCTATAGCAGGGTTCATAAATGTTACAAACTCATTTGGAGTGAGTTTCTACATTGCTGAAATTTGGGGTTTCTTTTTTTTATTTAACTCTTTGATTTAAAAAATTCGTTATAGGATTAGCATTTATCATTGGCCTCTGTTTTCTCTTTTAGTTGTACCTTCCTATGGAAATCAATGATGCTATTTAATGGAACGAAGAGCTCCTAGCTGGATGCTTTCTGGGCATTTGCAGAAGATTGCACGTTTCTCATTGCATTTCAGTGGGAGACTTATGAGGCATAAAGTTTTCTTTTTTTTTCCCCATGATTTCCCACCACATCTCAGTAGATAGCACTGTGTGCAGAATAGGTGAGAAATTAAGCCCCAAAGTATGTGGTTTATTTGCAGCTGGTGGTAAAGTAAATGATATTCCTTCTTTCTACAGTAATGTTTATTTACATTTCCCTCATTTTTGTGATTATTTTTTTCCGTTTAGTTCCTTATTCCCTCACTGCTCACTTTTTCCAATTATTTGTATGCACTTTGGGTTTTTCAATTACTTCCATATTACCTATTTGGGGAGCATTGTTTTAAATGTGTATTTTAACAGCACAATTTGCTTTGACAGAATGATTTGTAGAGCTGCAGCAAGCCATTCACTAGAGATTTCAAATCTTGTTCACAAACTCCCTAATCTAGCAAGCTTTAATTCACAAGCTTACTGCTGTTCCTCCATTAAAGTAGTGATGAAATGCAAATCGGAAATTGTTCTGCAGAGTTTCTAAGCTGCTAAAAATTTCAGAACCGCTGAAATCCTAAAGTACTGTGACATTCACAACATCATTGTATCAGAGTCATAATTTTCTTTTAATTGGGAGCAGGTAGAGGAGAGTAAGGGGAGTATTTAAGTGCATGTTAAGATGATGGAAAAAGAATGAGGAAGTGAGCAGTGCCCTCAGCAGCCTCGCTAGATTACTAAATCACTTCTCCAACTCTTCACTCTTTTAGATCCTGTATTCTTTTCACAATGGTACATTTTTGGGTAGAGGTAGGGAAACAAATGCCATCCCGTCTTCACCAGGGGTGTTGAGCTCAGAGTAATGGTTTAGCGCTTTAGTTAACAATGTGCTCCCGGGGATACGTCTGACAAAGTCAGAGGCGCGACTCTTACCGAAAAGGTGTCTCTTCTTGGGGGGGGAGAGAGGTTCAGGCCCATCGACCCGTCCATCAGGTGAAGTTCTCGCTTGGCTCCTCCTCCCAAAGAGAGTTTTTAAGTGCCAATATTTATATGTTTGGAAAATATTTTTGCGAGGTGGGACTAAGTCGATTATTGTGTATCGATTGGCTCTTGGCATGGAATGTCATGTCCTCAGAAGCGGGACTCGGCAGTGTGATGCCTTCGGAGCGGGCATTTTGGTATGTGTATTAGGGGGCCAATTGTTCTTTGTCCAAAGCAATCCCTCAAGCAATCTCTGGCTGCGCAGCCTCCATGACGCCCAACAGATCACTGGGTTTACAGTGATGGGCTATGCCCCCTTACTTTTGTCTGATAAGATAAGCACCAGTTATTTACCTCCTTTGTTATTTCTTCGGCTCTTGACATCTCAGTCGAGAGACGCCTCAGTCCGTTTTTCTTTCGTCTTGCGTTTGACAAGTCCAGCAAGGCCATCGATTACACGCAGATGCCAAGAATTCAGTGCTCTGGGTTTGAACACATCCCTCTGGTTACCGACTCCCGCAACCCAGCTGCCTTATTACTTAAAGCACCAAAATAGTTGTACTTAAAAGACCATTGCTGCCTTCTATTACTGGGCAAAGAGCTAAATGTGTCAGCTTTACTTCAAGGCAAGTATTTTTACAGGGGGAGAACAAAAAATGGCAAAAAAGTTAAAGCTTGGTTGAGATTTTTCATGTTAATCATGATGAGCAAATTGCTTATATTTTGTGTTTCTTATCCTGCAACTAAATTGTGAGTATAAGGAGCAATAAATTTTTTGTGTAGGCAAGTGAAAATAGTAAACTCACTGCATGTTTACAGGCAAATAGGAGTATGTCACTGAAGTCTGAGTTCCTTAGGGACACATAAACTTGCAGGCCATTATACTTCAGACTGAGATCAGAATTTTATATGAGGTTCTGCAGATGCAGGGTATGCTCTTGATATTTATTGTATATGGGAATGGATGGCAACATCCATTATATTACAGATACAGAATTATACGTCACTATTAAGTGTTTACGTCAGTGGAAATTTTTCAACAAAAAGAATTGCATTGCCTTTCCAAAATGAGCCTAATTGATGGTTAAAACTTATTCCATGTGGCAGATTCATAATTCTCCAAGTGGAGAGGTTAGACAGAGAAGGACATTGCATGAAGTATGTTGGTGTTTGTCAGCTTTCCCCATTTGCAGATGTATTCACCCTCTTTTCATTTTGCTCCTTGCAGTAAGTCTCAACAATGTTTTTCTTTACATCAGAAATATCTTGTGGGGTCCTTGAGATTCTCCACCTGTTCCTCTTCCATCAAAGACAAAGATCTTATCTTAGGAGATGTGGATGATAAGAATCAGTGAATCATATTCTTACTGGTAGTTTATGCCCTTCCCACACCTCTATTACCATGTTTTAAAGATATTGGAAACATATTTTTCAGAGCTCTAAAATGAATTACTTCTCCTTTTTATTTCTATAAACAAAAAAGTATATATACCTTGCTACCACGTTTTTTAGGATTCTTAATTTTTCTTTGTATTTGTCAAAGATGTCTAAAGAACTGTATTTTCTTCTTCACATTCAAATGAATGTGGAGAACTAATACAAACTACTGTCATCACTACTATTACTACAAAACCTGTACAGCTTTTAGCTGACTGTCTCTTAACCAACATTCTTGAGGATAAACTACATTTAGGTTATATTTTCCATAAAAAGATAAAAATTCTTATTATTCCAGGTTGTCTAACTAAAATTCACAACAATTGTCACTTTACTCCTCCATAGTGTCATGTGTAGATTAAAAAAATGAAATTCAGTAAAAAATTCAAATCATCTCTATTGTCGAAGCAGAGTTTGGGTATGAATGTTGCTGGTAAAAGGAGTCATCATTTTGCCATTTATGATATTGTTTGCCCAGATCACATGTCCATTCTGTTAAAAAAACCTATCTGTCAAAATACAGACAGGCAGTAGCCTGGTCTTTGAAAGGTTAAACCTGGATTTCTGAACAGGATAACAGAAGGGATCTCTCTGGACAGCAGCACCCATTGGTGCAGGCTACCTGGGGCTACTACTCCGATGAAGGACTGCAACTGCTGAGCTCATACCAACCAGACTAATCTCAAAGGAGCTGAATAACAAAGGTAACAATTTTTTTTTTTTTTTGTGACTTTTTTTGTGGAAGCCAGAAGGTGATAAAAACCACCGTGGCAACTGCAGTTTGGCCTGGGCATGCATAACTAAAGAGCTGTTGGTAGCTTATGCTAACAAACTACCACAGAAACAGGTACATAGTTAATAAGAGCTAACACATAGTTCAAATAAGGCAGAATTCAAGGATATCTGTGGAAGCCAGAGCCTGAGGATAAACTGCTGCATACAGGGGCTGAACTGTTGGTCGCTGACCTGACACCTCAGGAGGGCAGAGTGCCCTGCTTCCCTGAGCCGAGCTGTGCTGGTCTAAACTGCCCCGGAGGAGCTGGATATGCTGATTTGCATGTGTGATTCTGCATTAGGAAACAGGAGTGGCTATTCCCCTGCTACTGCTATTCGATGTCCTACCAAGTCAACAAATTTTTGATGACACACTGCTGCATGCTGTGATTTTCATCTGGTAAGAACCTCACCCAGGCTCCCCGTGACAATGGCTGTGTGCCTCTTTGCTGTTTTGGTATAACATCCAGAGGAGAAACAGGTAAAAGACATGTCTTGTTGGTATCAATACTCCAGCTGCTACCGAAAACTTCTTCTAGCAGTTCCAATCAAACTTCCATCTACAGATTTTCAACATCAATGAGCTCAGCTCAAGCTCTTTATAGAAACAAACCAGAAGCTTAAACTTTACATTAATCAGGTTTTCTTTTTTTGCACAGCTATGCACAAATGCAGGTATGTAGGAGATAAACACCTTTTGTAGTTTTCTAAAATAAATGCATCTGCCAATAAATAAATCAATAGACACAGGAGTAAAAATATGGCCCTACTTACAGTTTTTCTTTAGAAGTAAATCATTGCTTCTAGCACTGCTGGAAACAATAGACAATTCCTTTCATGAAGAATATAAAACCTTTGTCAAGTAGCTTAGCTTCACTTAAATGAAGAACATATACATCTTGGATATTTCTTTGAGTTTTCTCTAGTAGGAGATTGTAACTATAGTGACTGGAATTGATTTTTCCCCAGTTTAAAAGGTTCTGAATTCTGTTTCCTAAAGCAAGCTTAGTATAAAATAACCTCGTCTCATGTCAAACCCATAATTCAGTGATTACCTGTTCTGTTTGAAGATTTATATGTTTGAAAATAGTCACTTATTGGCTTAATCTTTACTGTGACCTCAATTAAAATTCTTTTGTCTATAATTAGTTTAATTAATTGTACTAATATGCTTGTTTAGTTGAATATTTTCTTGATTAGCCACTATAATCAAATTAATAAAATACACATCAATGGTTTATTCCATGAAATTGCAAACTGGGTCACAAAATCTGAGCGTTTAGTTAACTTCAGGAAATACTTTTGCAGCAATTTGAATCTGTTTCTAGAATAAAACAATGGCACGGATTTCACCCCACCTGCCCCCTTTCCCCTTCTCCTGTGCATATAGACCCTGAATTAGCTAGACAGAAGAAGTATTCTATGTCAAAAGCTGTGATCTTGAAAACTCAAACATCTAACTAAGATTAGTGACATCTAAATACCATAACAACTCGTTTTTATCTATTTTTTAAATTTTGATTTTAAGCACTCCTTAAGTACGTGAAACTTTTTGTCCTGAATACGTCCATAGGTCCCTCAAACTTGAGATTGCTGAGATATGTGCTGTCATGTAAATGTCTGTGATTCTGACTGGAATTCAGAAACTAGCACTTTTGTGTGCAAGTTCCCTCAGGGGCTTGACGTCACTGTATTTTTCAGAGAATCCCTAACACACAGTACCAAGATCAGGCATTTCACAGTAGTAGCTGCTGCTTTCTTTTCAAATGCTGCTGCTACCACCAGCTTGTATTCGTAATAGCATAGTGGTTAGTGCATTTTTCCAAGAGGTGGAAGACTTGATTTTATTCTCACTTCAGTCTGTCAGGATTTTAACCCATGCCTGCTGTTTCCCAGAAATGTGTTGTAATCATCAAGTTGTAGACAAGGATGGAGATGAGGAAAGCAGGAAGGAATTAAAAAGCAATCTTTTAAAAAGCTATGCCATTCTTCTGAAGGAAAACAAGTTCCCTGAATCAAGACAAAGGAAAAAAAAAGAATGACAATCAGCATCTCTTTTTTTTTCTGGCTAATAGGGAGGGAACTTTCATGGGAGGTATAAGGCTCAGAACTCAATCCCTTATTTATATAATTTACTTTAGACAGACATTGCATAAAAAACAGAAGTGGCACTAAAGAAAGTGCCATACTCCGTAATTCCAATTATGGGCTGTGGTTTTAACTTATCTAAAGGCCCCCATCAGTGTAAGAAACAAAAGTGTTTCAGTGGAATTCCTGCACAGTGACCTACAAAATATGATGTAACTGAGGAATAGCTTAATTTTGCTTGCTTGTTTGAGTATTTAAAAAGATCACAAAATTTTTTTTTGAGGTTGTTTTTGTGAACTTGGTTCACAGCTTGTTATAAATATTTCAATAATAGCTCCGTGTGACTAAGCAGTAGCATCCACAATTTTGAACTAAAATTTGAAGATGTAATTGCTCTCTCCCTAGACTGCATTGATGATTTAGAAGTCTTTATGCATAATGATATTCCTCACATTTACACCTCAATTACATCGACAATTGAAAAATCCGAGAAGGACTTTCCATACATTCCCAAAGGCGTGCTATTTTATAAATTGCCAGTAAGTGATTTGAAATCTCTCAGCAGTGCCCATTCCTGACCAGGGGTTCTCCCATTAGTCTCTGGCTTTTATTCCTTCCTACTATTTGTTCTTCTATTAGTGAACCTGAGTGAAACTTGAATCCTTATGTAGTTTTTGGTTAATGTCACTCACATAAGCAAAGTTAGCACTTTGTGTGTTTGAAAGCAAAATTCATAATTTATCAAATAAAGCCGAGTGGGAAAGGATTTCTAGTAAGACACCATTTGGACCCCAGAAAATCTCCTGCCGAATGTGATACACTGTCTATATAGTACTTTTTCTAAAGAGTAATGCAAAACCAACCAACCAACAAAAAAACCCAGATAAAACTACCTGCAGCATCTGTTGCTAACCTTGCTCCTCCAAACACAGCAAAACAAAATTCTGTTTCAGTTTGGCTGAACTCTAAAAATAATAATAATAAAAAAACCAATTTTAACCCAAGGATCAATTTATTCAGTCTACACTTCTGAAAGTTGGCAATATGACATGCAACTGAAAATGGTAAGTTGTGATTGAAAATTGAATAACTTTAATATTAAAGCACCAGCAACTCTCCCCATAATTCTACATTCAAATTATTTTCATTAACGTAACTGTAAGTTATATGCTAACAAATTATTTCAGTCATGTCACCTTAAACTGTCATAAATCTTCAGGAGTATCATTACCTCCAACAGCAAATTACTTTCAATTCTCTTGAGTTCTTTCACAAAGGCCTATTCCCCATGTGGTATAGTTAACACACATGACTTTGAAACCTCTTTACAGAGTCACAGGTTCAATAATATATTTGCTAAGTTTTTACTATGTACATCAGGACCTAAACCCTGCCCATAAGCATTCCTTCAAAGTTCATGTATCTCAAGGCAGAATTTGACCTTTTATTAAGGTAAAGTTTCCCGTTCTGTATCATCAAGTGCTGTACCATGACATGAATGAGCTTAAATGATATGTCAGACATGGGTTGTCCCTATGTGAAATGGATTCCATCCTCCTTTATCTGTCTGTTTATTGTGCAAGATGATTTGCTTTACTTTTTCACAACATTTAGTAACATTGTGAGCTTCTTAATTTAAACCCTACTAAAGATGACACTGACTGTCAACACAAATGCCAATTAATTTTGCAATAGAAAAATAATTATAAAGAAACAGTAGGAAAGCAGCAGACTGAAGATTTATCATTCAGCTCTGTGACAACCCGTGGCCGTCATCCTAATAAGTTATCAGAGCTGCTGAAATATCAATTTGGCACATGGTTTCACATGGTTGCCTGCATTCCTACTTAGGGTCTATTACTTAATTCTTCTGTCATTAGGAAATTAAATCAATGATTCTATCCAGAACTGGAGATAGCCTGATAGTTGTATTTAAATTGACTACTAATTGTTGCATCAGAGAGCTGTTCTGAAGCCTGAAGGACCTGAAATGGATAATGAAAAATGCGGTCATATTTCATAAAGTAGAGTGGAAGGGAGGAGCAAAACCAAAAAAGTACCAGTGAGCAACTTTTCATCATGCAACTGTATTGATTTTCTGGAAACAAAACCAAGAAAATGAAACAAAAACTTCTACATGTTTAATTAACTGTAAAGAAAAACCTATAGATTTTTCTCATTCCTGTCTTTGCTGGCAGAATATCTGCTTGGAAAAGAGTGTCTGGTCTCTAAACTGTTAAACAGCTATTATCTGTATTTCTCTCAGCTGGTGTACCATTAAGTATGAAAGCACATTTGTTTAGTCACCTAACTGCCTGCTCCAGATAGGTAATTAGCCAGAAGATAAAATAAAATAATTTCAAAGAAGTGTGATCAGATATATACCAACACATAATCAGGATCATTTTTCAAAATAATTTCAAATAAAATAAGCAAAGAAACTCTTAAACTATTAAAAATTCTTGATGCCATGCCTGGCTATGGTATGGGAGAAAGGAAGAAGGAGATACAAGAAATCTATATAATGCCCCACACTGGAGATCTTCTAGTGTTTAAGAATTTGTTAATACTGTTTGTTTGGTTCAGAAAGTGGCAGAATAAGAAAATCTGAGGAACCCCTTTCCCTCAAAAGAATTCTCTTACTGTTGAAAATGTGGAGGGGAGCTCTCAGTACAGAAAAACAGACAACAAAGGTTACATAAATCACAGGAATGCCACCTTTAGACTCACCAAGATGAAATTCAGCTATAGAGTCCTACTTCCCTGTACAATAGGTTGGGCTGCTTTGTCTTTTTTCCACAAAGGAAATTACCTGCATCACTGCAGAGTGCTGCAAGAACTGTATATTCATTATTTTGCTCAAGTACACTAAATTCAAATTGTGACTTCAAAAGCCCACAGCCTGAGATACATCACTCTTAATGTGCTTGAGATGTACAGATGACCTGTGCAGGTGCTGTGGCCGTTTGGAAAGGATTTACAGGTTTTTGTAGCTCAATAAAATCTAAGGAAATCCTAGATGAGTGACAAAATTCCTATTGTTTCTAGGGTTGTGTGTGGGCAGGAAAGGCATGTGAAAGAAAAGCTGGATCTATGACAGCTTCTTTTCAAGGTAGTTCTATGAAACTTTTCTTCGCTTTAGGGACCTGTGTCCAAACTGTTACTATGTCCACACATCATAGCCAAATACTATTTAGAGGAAGTAGTGATAGCATAAAACCAAGATCCTGTTTTTTTAAATGAGACGCTGTAACCAAAACCGTATGGATTATCTGCAAAATACACAGACTTGTTTGAAGGAAAAACAAAAAAAGACATTAAAAGATTCTTCAGTCTGAAGGCAGGACACTTTCTTGAAATATAGCACATCTAGATTCTGCTTGTGCTCCAGCAAACACTATACCACGAAACAACATCAAGTTAGAGCAGCATGAGTAACTCCAGCCTCCCATGAATCCTCAGGTTTTCATAGAACATCAGTATCCAGCAGTTCAGGGCAAACTCATCAGTGACGCAGCTCATTACCAATGTGAACACATTTACAGGGGAACTGGAGATAAACCTCTGGTTTCCATGTCTTATTTAAAGGCTACACTCTTGAAGCTTTCTTACAAATGAGACCTACTATAGCAAAAAAGAGGCTGTGGTTTCAAGACAAATGGATAAATTTCTGTCAGAAAAGCTCTGCATTTATCCCATTTCTTGTTATTTTCTGCACTATAAGTTTTTATTTAATTCATTTTGCAAGAGTAACAGATGTATCTGACAGAAAGAAGATATAATTTATAGACCAGGGAGTTAGTACACAGGACATGAAGTTGTTTTGTGTATTTAATGGGTTGAGAGTTTTACCATGAAGACTTTACCCCTTTTCGTATGGGTTTTGTTCACCAGTTTTTAAAAATAATATTGTAATAGGGAAAAACTTGAGGTAATATTGAAACAGATTCATATACACATATATATAAAGAGAGACTTTCTTCAGTTAGAAAACACTGATAAATCTTTCATTAAGATGAACATTATGTGAGAATTGACCTCAGAACTGAGAGAAAAACTTGCTCAGAAAGAGACATATGAAATTGTTACCACTGGCAAAGAGAAGAAGGAAATGGTAGTCTCTGTGGGATGTCAGGTAGTCATCTCAGTGATCTCTTATTTTAAATATTTAAACCTGATTTGGCTTTCTTTTTAATTTTTTTTTTTTTTAAATGGTATTGCAAATTTAAGATCCTAGTGGTTATACCAAATGTAGTGGGTACTTCTACAGTCAAATAAATATTCCACAGTGGGAAAATTTCCAGTGTCTGATCCAATGCTCAGTGAAACTGGTGGAAATCAGATCTTAATGACAGGAAATCTTTGCTTCAATTTGCATTGAAGGAAATGTTAAGCAAAGGAAAAATCTCTGAACATGATCTCGTCTGGACACTATTTGGGAGCTAAGAGCATAATTTTGTGAATTTCACTGAAAACAACACCAAAAAAAATTCTGTCTAATAAACCTGTTTTGTTTAGGTGCTATCTGTATGATTTATACAGCATGTCAAATTGGTAGACCACAAAATAGTACACACAGAAATTTACCAAGCCATCTCTTTTGTGGTAACATTTTGTCCTTAATTTTGAGCTAGCTCCTTTACAGTAAAATGAAATTATTATCTTGTGTTACCTGTGATAAGCTTTTCTTCCTGTTTTTGATTTAATTTTCTCTATTGTCATTGTTTATGAGCTTTCATGAGGTAAATCACCTTGAATAAAAGAGACAGTCTTGGAGAGCTGTATCCTGACTTTATGCAATCGCCATGATATTCGTCATAGTGTATTTACAATAACATTAAGAGCTCGATTCCTACCTTACACATACAGATTTCCTTAATTAACTTTTAAGTTATTCCATCTTCCCACAGATCTTTTGCTTCTGCCCAACCAACTTTTATTCTCCACCAAACAAACAGATCAAATTTTTGATATAATATTAAAGGTGTTACTCCACTCTTGTAATTCAAACATCATCTGTCTTGTCATATTTCCAATTTTACAGCTCCCAAAGATATCTGACTATCCTAAAGTCAATGTGAGTTAGATACGTAATCTGCTTAGGTGCTTCTGAAAATCTCTTACATGGCTAATGACATATTTAGGGCTCTTTTATAAAATAAACTCCTGACTATTCTATAGAAACTTACACTGTCTACAGTAACACTTTGATGTGCGAATTGTCCCTGGTTAAAATCAAGTAAAGTTCTGAGCACAAGAAGATGCTAATCTTGTCTGCTGTAACATATATTAGAAGAGCTAGTGGAGAGAGTCCAGCGGAGGGCTACAAGGATGGTGAGGGGACTGGAACATCTCCTCTACAAGGAGAGGCTGAGGGAGCTGAGCTTGTTCAGCCTGAAGAAGAGAAGGCTGAGAGGGGACCTTATAAATGCTTATAAATATCTGAAGGGTGGGTGTCAGGAGGATGGGGCCAAGCTCTTTTCAGTGGTAACCAGAGACAGGACAAGGGGCAATGGACACAAACTGAGGCACAGGAAGTTCCGTCTGAACATGAGGAAGAACTTCTTCCCTCTGAGGGTGACGGAGCCCTGGGACAGGCTGCCCAGGGAGGTTGTGGAGTCTCCTTCTCTGGAAATATTCAAGACCCGCCTGGACAAGATCCTGTGCAGCCTGCTGTAGGTGACCCTGCTTCAGCAGGAGGGTTGGACTAGATGACCCACAGAGGTCCCTTCCAACTCCTACCATTCTGTGATTCTGTGATTCTGTGATATGATTAGATGAAAGAAAAAAATTGGGAGCAACCAAGGCTTGAATGAGTCACAGAACTACATATTTGCAAAATTATTTTAGGTATTTAAGGAATGTTTTTTTAAAAGCTTAACAAAAGCATCTTAAGTATATTACTGAGTAATAACACTAATTAATCTTAGCACTGTACAAAGTAGGAGAGCAGTATGAGATATCTGACATACAATGATTGGCTTTAACTTCATCACAGAGAAAGCATGTAATGGAAGTTCTGTAAGCACTTCCAAATATTTGTTAAGTAGTTGTGTGCAAATAACAAAAGAGTATGTCTTTTACTCCATAAAGTTCTGGCAGTCCAATCAGAATGAATTTGATCACCTTTGAGTGAGTTGTTGTTGAACTTTGTGAGGGCAATTTCAAGATGCCTGCTGAGGAAGTAGGCAAAGAGCTACAAATTTGTTTAAAACAATGTTTTTGTTTGGCCTGGATAAATGCCAGGTGCCCACAAAAACCACTCTGTCACCCCCCTCCTCACCTGGACAGGGGAGAGGAAATATGATGAAAGGCTTGAGGGTCGAAACGAGGAGACAAGGACAGAGAGAAATCACTCACTAACTACTGTCACAAAAAAAACAGACTGAACTTGGGGAGAAAAGGGAGTTTAATTCATCACCAATCAACTTAGAGTAGTACAATGAGAAGCAAAACCAGATCTTAAAACACCTTCCCCCCACTCCTCCCTTCTTCCCAGGCTCAACTTCACTCCTATTTCTCTCCCTTCTCCCCCCTGAGTGGCATAGGGGGACAGGGAATGGGGGTTGTGGTCAATTCATTACACATTGTCTCTGCCGCTCCTTGTCCTTCAGGGGGAAGAAGACTCACACTCTTCCCCTGCTCCAGCATGAGATCCCTCTCACAGGAGACAGTTCTTCACAAACTTCTCCAATGTGAGTCCTTCCCACGGGCTGCAGCTCTTCACAAACTGCCCCAGCGTGGGTCCCTTCCACAGGGTACAGTCCTTCAGGAACAAGCTGCTCCAGCGTCGGTCCCCCACGGGGTCACAACCCCTGCCAGCAAACCTGCTCCAGAGCGGGCTTCTCTCTCCACAGGTCAGCAGGTCCTGCCAGGAGCCTGCTCAAGCACAGGCTCTCCATGGGGTCACAGCCTCCTTCAGGCATCCACCTGCTCTGTTGTGGGGTCCCTTCCATGGGCTACAGGTGGATATCTGCTCCACCATGGACCTCCATGGGCTGCAGGGGGACAGCCTGCCTCACTGTAGTCTTCACCAAGGGGTGCAAGGGAAAACTCTTTGCTCCGACATCTGGAGCACCTCCTCCCACCTCCTTCTTCACTGACTTTGGTGTCTGCAGAGTCGTTTCTCCCACATAGTCTCACTCCTCTCTCTACACTGCTGTTTTCCACACAGAGTATTTTCATCCCTTTCTTAAATACATTATCACAGTGGCCCTACCACAGTTGCTGATCTGCTCAGCCTTGGCCAGCGGCAGGTCCATCTTAGAGCCAGCTAGCACTGTCTTTATCAGACATGGGGGAAGGTTTTAGCAGCTTCTCACAGAAGCCACTTCTGTAGCCCCCCACTACCAAAACCTTGCCACGCAAAACCATTACGAACAAGAAGATTCCTTTTAATTTCAGAGAATTTTGCAAGTGCAAGCTCTGATTTTTTCATGACATTAACATTGACCAAGTTAGCAATCGTTTTTAATGCTTTGCAGAAGGATAGAATACTGATCTCAGTCAAAAGAAGAAGAGGAAAATGCTATGAAAGCCCTTCAGAAAACAGCACATAGACAAAGCAAGACACTGTTTAGTTTTTCCTGTTCTGGAGCATGAGGATTTATCAGCATATTAGTTTTCTGGTTAAGTTTGCTGCAGAGTAGTATAGGATCATTTGAGATCTACATCAAGACTTGAACAAAGCTGACTAATTCCCAACTACCAGCTTTCCCCTAATTTTTGCCCTTAAGCGTTTTGTACATTTTTATCATGAATATGAATATTTAATTATACATTTCCACAATTAATCTCAAAATGAATGAGAATTTGTTGAGAAGCTAGAAGAATTTGATCCAGAACTCCTGTCACCATGATAGTGAGTGGTTACAAAGAGTTGTGGATGGTTTGAGTTAGGCTTGATAAACACAAATATGTTTTAAAGTCTAACAGGTTGTCAATTAGCTCTTTGAAGTTTTTCTGCAATAAAAATGTGAATTAGATATGGAGAACATAGAGGCACTTGCTAGTATGTGTTACCCTCAAATTTAACGTTTGTTTGTGAATGACATTCTTGATCTGTGGACTTGATATTCCTGGGAAAGAAGACAGGTCCATCTAATATATTAAAAATCCTGTTACAGGCTATAGAGAATGCACCATGTATATGAGCTAAGTGTTTATTGTTTGGTTTATTAAAATTTTATCAATGAATCAAGTTAAAGTACAATTACTGTCATTAGTCCAATTTACAGCACCACTATTACTGACTCCAAAAATCCTTGCTCTCTTAAGACAATGAAAATTGCACATGCTTTCATCCTATAACTCAAGAAGGAATTAAATTTTGTGTAATTGTAACAAAATATCAGATATGATGAGAAGAAATCAACATACTTTAGTGATTTCACGTCCTATTGCTAAATATTTTTTTCTACTTGCTGATAAACATATCTGTTACAAGGAGACTGGTGTTCGTTGTAGAATTAGTCAAAAGATAAAAATACTGAAGGAAAAAAGAAAATTCAATTTGATTTTGTGGGCATAATGAATTTTTGATTTAGGTATTTGTCTAAGAATGAGCACTGGAAATTTTACCCCAAGAGAAAAGGGGATGGGAAAATCAAACTAAGATGTTTACTTTAAAGATCAGAAAAGGATCAGAGGTACCCACTGATTTTATTTTTTTTGTTAGAGTATATTGCACAGCCTCTACCAGCACAGATCTAAAAAAAATGAAAAATAATCAAAGTACAGTAATTAAAAGTAACTTGATGCCATTCTTGTCATAAACAACCACATGATTCCCTCTTCTCAACTGCACCAAAAGTTTAGTATTCTCTAAAATTGTGAAATAAAGGGAACAAAGAGGCAAATTGGAGGATGTTTGCAGCCACTGGAGGTTAAAACTCTTGTCTCCAGATTTCAAAGTTTGACTATACATACCCATACATGCACATAGAGTTACATATATATACACACACACACATAGACAGATTTTGAATTTCTCAGACAGCAGACTCAGAAGCACTACAGTATATATATTCAAACAAGAGGAGGGTAGGAAAGCTTTTTTTTATTTAAATCAGTTTACCCTGTCATTTTTTTTTTTTTTTTTTT